>OJNU01000004.1_pt1 | contig 256611 bp, 197 predicted proteins | sample 1597941 | NCBI WGS metagenome assembly OJNU01 (sample SAMN01915228, study PRJEB22387) | human gut metagenome | isolation source: stool | host: Homo sapiens | place: USA | reverse complement strand
GCCAGGATCAAACTCTTCGTTGTTGGTATCTTGTTTTTCTTTATTTCTAAAGTTGGTCGGAAATTCAGGCGGCTGACCGCCGGCCTGACTCGCATACCCCACAGACAACCGCATCACGAAGCCGTCGTATCCTCCGGCCCTTCGCTCGAAGCCGTGCCCGCAGGCGCGGTCCGAAACGCTGCTTGTTGTTTGGATGTTATATTTGGTAGAATTGACATAGGATTTTCGTCCTTGCCTGCGCGGCCTTCAGGCCCGCGGCTCGGACAAAAGCTCTTGTACTACTCTTGTCTATTGTAAACCTTTCAATGTGCTCTTTCCGGGACTCCTTTTCAGGAGCGGCGAAAAACGTTGCAAAGTTAGAAACTTTTTCTGAATCCGCAAAATTTTTCGCGATATTTTTTTTCGCTTTCGCCGTTTCAGCTACTCCCAGGCGGGTTTCGCGCCTGGCGGCGCAGCGCCCGCAGAAGCGCTCTGGCGGTGGCGGGAACCTCCGTTCCCCGAAAGCGAGTGCAAAGTTAGGCATTCCTACGGTTCCCTCCAAATTTTTCAAGAGAAATTTTCAAGAAAATATGTTATAAAACATGTTTTCGACGCCAGATCAGCCGCCCTCCGATTTGACTGGCAGCCCCTTACAGCAGAAAGATTTTTTTTGGCAGAAGCGCGAAAAAAACGCGGAAATCAGCGCGAGGAACGGAGAAGGAGGAAGGGACGGAGGCGCGAGAGGACGAGGTCGGGGGTAATCAGAGCATAGCGGGCTTCATAAGACATGGAGGAGAGACGGGACTCGATGGTGGTATCGGGAGAGGAGGGATTATTGGCCGTGAGGGCATCGGCAGCGTCGATGGCGAGAGCCTCGACAGAATTGGAGATTATCCAATTGGATTTACGGACGTCGGGTGAGACAATGACGAGCGAAGGTGTGCCGACAGCCTGGGCTATATGGCGCGCACCGCCTTCGTTGCCGAAGTAAGCCGTAGAGAGCGATGCAAGGGCTACAAGCTCGCGCATTGAGGAGGCGCGCACATTAATATATACAGAGACTGGCGAGCCGAGGTCGGCATAGAGCCTACGCGCAGCCTCCTCTTCGTAGCCGGGGGCATAGTTGAATACAATCTGCCACTGAGGAAACTCCCGAACAACCGCTTCCATAACCTTGCGCATATTTTGCATGGGCCAGGATTTGTGGGCGAGTTTGGATACTACTCCACACAGAAGAATCGGCCGGCCCAGATCGATTCCCTCCGATTGCAGATAGCGGCGATACGCGGTAATCTCGTCGGGCGTTACGGCCAGCGAAAAATCGCGGGTAGGTGCAATCGGGCCGAATACGGCCAACGGCTCAAGAAAACGAAGATTATGCGTAACGACATCGACAGAGGCGTCGCCGACGGGGATGCGTCGGTTCATAACAAAGCGCGTATAGCCCTTACGGAGACCTACTCGCAACCGCGCGAACGGAGCAAACAAACTAAACGGCAGACAATTGGGCGTAGAGCGCATATCTATTACGGCATCGTAGCGCTCGGAGACCATAAGTTTCAGGATTTTCCACAGATAGCGCAGCGGCGAATGGCGCACTTCGGGAGTGAAGGAGATAACGCGGTCGACCGAGGGATGCCCCGCAAAGAGGTCGGCGAGCTGCGAATTGAGCACAAAATGGATTTCGGCATCGGGGAAACTCCGACGTATGGAATTGAGCAGAGCCGTAGCAAGCACGGCGTCGCCCATCTGGCGGAAACGGATAACGAGGAACTTCATAGCTTCAAGCCGCCACCCGCCGAAAGCCTCAGAAGAGGGGCGGCCCAGAGCGGCAGACAAAGTTACCAACATTTGCGCATGATTAACAATTGCGGGCGCTGAAAATCGCAAAAAAAAATATAAATTTGCAACTCGTGCGACTACGTCGACCACACGCCGAAGCCCCGTTCTCCCCTACCAGAATCATACCGAAAACACAGTATGCAGCCATTCGTTCACCTTCACGTACATACCCAATATTCGATACTCGACGGCCAGGCCTCAATCGAGGCACTGGTCGACAAGGCCATTGCCGACGGCATGCCGGCGCTTGCCATCACCGACCACGGCAACATGTTCGGCATAAAGGAATTCTTCAACTACGTAAATAAGAAGAACGGCAAAACCAAAGGAGCGATAAAAGACGCCGAGAAAGCTGCCGCCGAAGCCCTCGAGCAGGGCGACGCAGCTACCGCCGAGGCCAAGAAGGCCGAAGCGGCCCAGCTGAAGAAAAAAATCCTGAAACCGATATTCGGCTGTGAGGTCTACGTGGCAAACACTACCCTCGACGTGCATACCGACAAGCACGACACGGGCCGACACCTGATTCTTCTGGCCAAGAACGAACGCGGATACCATAACCTCGTGAAAATAGTGTCGAAGGCGTGGACCGACGGCTTCTATTCGCATCCGCGTACCGACAAGAACGAAATCGCCGCCCACCGCGAGGGCATCATCGTATGCTCAGCCTGCCTTGGCGGAGAGATTCCGAAACTTATAACGGCTGGAAACATCGAGGCTGCCGAGGAATCCGTAAAATGGTGGAAAGAGACCTTCGGCGACGACTACTACCTGGAGCTGCAACGCCACAAGGCCACCACCCCCAACGCCAACCAGGAAGCCTACCCGATGCAGCAGAAAGTGAACGCCGAACTTCTGCGCATGGCCGACAAATTCGGAATCAAGGTAATAGCCACGAACGACGTGCATTTTGTGAACGAGACCGACGCCGACGCCCACGAGCGACTGATCTGCGTAAGCACCAACAAGCGCATCACCGACGAGAACCGCATGCTCTACAGCAAGCAGGAATGGCTGAAGACCACGGCGGAGATGAACACGGGGTTTGCCGACGTGCCCCAGGCACTGGCCAACACCATAGAAATCGCCGACAAAGTAGAGACCTACGACATCGATCACGCCCCGATCATGCCCTTCTTCGCCATCCCCGAGGAATTCGGCACCGAAGAAGAATACCGCAGCAGGATAACGCGCGAGGAACTTTTCAACGAATTTACCCGCGACGAGAACGGCAACGTGGTGCTCAGCGAGGAGGAGGCCAACAAAAAAATCGAGAAACTCGGCGGCTACGAGAAGTTGTACCGCATAAAATTCGAGGCCGACTATCTGGCCAAACTCGCCTACGAGGGCGCCAGGAAACGCTACGGGAATCCGCTGACTCCCGAGCTGGAGGAGCGCATAAAATTCGAGCTGCACATAATGAAGACCATGGGCTTTCCGGGTTACTTCCTCATTGTGCAGGACTTCATCAACGTGTCGCGCGACAAGCTTGGCGTAAGCGTCGGACCGGGCCGTGGCTCGGCCGCCGGCTCGTGTGTGGCCTACTGCCTTGGCATCACGCAGATTGACCCTATAAAATACGACCTGCTGTTCGAACGTTTCCTGAACCCGGACCGCATATCGCTGCCTGATATCGACGTGGATTTCGACGACGACGGGCGGGCGCGCGTGCTGCAGTACGTCACCGAAAAATACGGTGCTGAAAATGTGGCGCACATCATAACCTACGGCACCATGGCCACGAAGATGGCCATCAAGGACGTTGCCCGCGTAGAGGGCCTCCCCATTCCCGAGAGCGACCGACTGGTGAAACTCATTCCGCGCCACATGCCGGAGGTAAACGGCAAAGAGGCTAAACTCAACCTTACGAACTGCTACAAGCTCGTGCCGGAATTCAAAGCCGAGCTTCAGAGTCCGAACCCGCTTGTGCAGGAGACGCTGAAATACGCCGAGCAGCTGGAAGGTAACGTCAGAGGCACGGGCGTTCACGCCTGCGGAGTAATCATATGCCGCGACAAAATCAGCGACTGGGTGCCGGTGAGCACCGCCGTCGACAAACTCGACGGCCGCGTGCTCGTCACGCAATACGAAGGAAGAGTGATCGAGGAGACCGGACTTATCAAGATGGACTTCCTGGGGCTGAAGACGCTCACCATAATAATGAACGCCGTCCGCAACATCAAGCTCACCCAAGGAAAGGACGTCGACATGGACACCATCCCCATCGACGACCCGGCGACCTACAAGCTCTACTGCGAGGGACGCACCGTAGGCACATTCCAGTTTGAGTCGGCCGGCATGCAGAAATATCTGCGCGAGCTGCAGCCGAGTTCGTTCGAGGACCTCATAGCCATGAACGCCCTCTATCGCCCGGGCCCCATGGACTATATTCCCGACTTCATCGACCGCAAGCACGGGAAAAAGCCTATCGAGTACGACATACCGGAGATGGAGAAGTATCTCAAGGATACGTACGGCATCACGGTGTACCAGGAGCAGGTGATGCTACTGTCGCGACTGCTGGCCAACTTTACACGCGGCGAGAGCGACACCCTGCGCAAGGCAATGGGCAAAAAGCTCATCGACAAGATGAACCATCTGAAGGGGAAATTCCTTGCCGGAGGACAGGCAAATGGACACGATCCCGCCGTTCTCGAAAAGATATGGAAGGACTGGGAGAAATTCGCCTCGTATGCCTTCAACAAGAGTCACGCCACCTGCTACAGCTGGGTGGCCTTCCAGACGGCATACCTCAAGGCCAACTATCCGGCCGAATATATGGCGGCCGTGCTGAGCAACAACAAGACTGACCTGGCGAAGCTCACGAACTTTATGGATGAGTGCAAATCGATGCACATTCCCGTAAAGGGACCTGACGTAAACGAATCGTTCAGCGATTTCGGTGTGAACTCCAAGGGCGACATCCGCTTCGGGCTCAGCGCCGTGAAAGGCGTTGGCGAAGCCGCCGTGGCCGAGATAATCCGCGCACGCGACGAGGGAGGCCGTTTTCTGAACGTCTACGACTTCGTGGAGCGCGTTCCGTTCAACGTAATCAACCGTCGCACACTCGAATCGCTCGTTCTGGCCGGCGCGCTCGACTGCTTCGAAGGGGTGAAACGCGAAGACTTCTTCGAGAAGAACGCCCGCGACGAGACTCTCGCAGAACAGCTTCTGCGCTACGGACAGCAGTATCAGAAGGCCGCTTCCGACCAGTCGGCATCGCTTTTCGGCGATATGGACGCCGAACTAAACACGGCAGGGCGCCCTGAAATCAAGTCGGCGGTGCCCTGGGTCGATGCCGTGCGCCTTGAAAAAGAGCATGAGCTCGTAGGAATGTATCTGTCGGCTCATCCTCTCGATCCCTATTATATGGAGCTGAACTACGGCCTGACCTCGATAAAGGAATATGCCGAGGCCATTCCTGAAGAGGGCCGCGAAATAAGTTTCGGCGGAATGGTGACAAAATTCGACTCGCGTCCGAGTTCGCGCGGCGGCAATTTCGGCATACTCTCGATGGAGGACTACACCGGGAGCTGCGAACTGCGCCTGTTCGGCCAGAAATATATCGACTTCGCCAACTACGGCAAGCCCGGCACGCCGATAATGGTGACAGGCCGCTTCGAGAGGCGGTATAACGGCGAAGTGCGTTTCGAAGTGCAGCGAATCCGGCTGCTCAACGAAGTGAAAGGCCAGATGCTGAGCGGCATCAGCCTGGATCTCGAGCCGGAAGAGGTAAACGACCGGCTCAACGGCGTGCTGCAGGAAATACTGAAATCGTCGGGAGAAAACCACGGCAACCTGACGGTGCGCATTTTCGACAAGACATCGAACAAATACATCAAGCTGACCTCCGGGTTCAAGATTCCGCTTACGCGCGAACTGACAAAGAAACTGGATTCTCTTGAGGTAAAATATGATTTCTCGCTCAATTGAACGATTCCATGACTCCGACACAACAAATAATTGAAATCACAACATAAAAACAACAACTCAATGGCTTTACAAATTACCGACGACAACGCCCGCGCACTCATCGAATCGGGCAAACCCGTGATTATCGATTTCTGGGCCACATGGTGCGGCCCCTGCATGGCAATGACTCCGCTCATCGACGAGCTTGCCACAGAGTATGCCGACCAGGTGACCATCGGGAAATACAATGTGGACGAAGAAGGAGACCTCAGCTCGGAATTCCGCATCATGTCGCTCCCCACACTGCTTTTCTTCAAGAACGGCAAGAAAACCGACCTGCGCCTGACCGGTTCGCAGAACCGCGCGACGCTGGAAGCCAAGATAAAGGAGCTGATAGCCTTATAATCCTGAAGGCACTTTCGCCATCCGGTTACGAAACAGGCGGCATGCAAATTGGTCTAAATTTGCATGCCGCCTTATTATGCGTAGAATTTATGTTCGGAGATCACTGGAGGGTACCGGCGTTGGCCTGATTGATCATATTCTGGTCGGCCGTAATGTAGATTTCCACACGGCGGTTCTGCGCGCGGCCGGCAGCCGTATCGTTGGATGCGACGTAGTCGGCCATAGGGATACCCTGAGCGGTGACACGAGTGGGCGACACTCCGCTGTTTACCAGGAAGGAGTCGACAGCAGCTGCACGACCGTTGGCCACACGGGTATTGACCTCCATGGAGCCGGTGTTGTCGGTAAAGCCGTAGATCTGTACGTTGGTGTCGGGGTTCTGCTTGAGCGAGTTTGCGAACTGGGCGAGCTCGGTCTGAGCGTTGGCGCTAAGGGTCGTGCCGTTGGTGGGGAACAGGATACCTCCGGGGAATGTAACCTTGATGGCCGTTAAGCCGTTCTGGTCGGTTACAGTCTGGACTTCGGCATCCTTGAGCTGCTGCTCGAGTTCAGCCTTCTGCTTATCCATCTTTTTACCGATAAGCGCACCGGCGCCTGCACCTACGGCAGCACCGATGGCAGCGCCGATGCCGGCACCCTTGCCGCCTCCGATCAGAGCGCCGATACCTGCGCCGAGAGCACCGCCGCCACCACCCCCGATGAGGGCACCTTTACCGGTATTAGTCATTGACGAACAGCCGGACAGCAACATGCCGGCAGCAAGCGTAGCGCAGCAGATTTGTTTCAGAGTCTTCATGAATTCTATGTTTTTAGTTGTAAAGATTTCTGTGTGGTCGGAACTTGCCCGACAATCCTATAAGACCGCCGTAAAGCGAAAAGGTTAATTCCAGTCATTATTTTTTTCAGGAAGAAATTGATGGCATACTACGGCACTCTCATTTCTATATACAATCGGAACGGCACTAAAGTTCGAAAGCTCACAAGGGCATCGACCGACGTAGCCATGTGGGCCACAGCCCCTAAGCAGCCGGCTCCGAATCTTTTTTTGGGAGATTGGGGATAAATGCCTAAATTCGCAGTAGAGATACGGCCTTTATACATCTTTTTGAGGCGTAAACCGGTATAATCACAGAATAAGTCCATATGGCCTCGCCAACCTGGAAAACCAACAGCCAAAAAGCCAAATTGATCAGTCACCTGTGTGCGTTGCTTGTCGTCACTGTATGGGGAGCTTCGTTTGTCAGCACCAAAGTTCTGACCAATGCGGGCCTCGGCGCCGTAGAAATCTATATATACCGCTTCGTGTTGGCGTATCTGCTCGTGTTGGCAGCGTGCCACAAACGGATTTTCGCCGACAACCTGCGCGACGAGCTGCTATTCGCCGTATGCGGACTCTGCGGCGGAAGCATCTATTTCATAGCTGAGAACAATGCGGTGAACTACACACGCGTGAGCGATGTATCGATGATTACCACGCTGGCTCCGCTGCTCACAACTCTTCTTGTAGGTGCGCTTTACAAAAACGAACGTCCCGGGCGATGGACCTACATAAGTTCTCTTATAGCATTTGCAGGCGTGGGATGCATCGTATTCAAGGATGGCCTGACATCCGAGGCAAACAGTCCCGACGCGCTCAGCGCATCCGTGGGGCAGATGCTTGCTCTCGGAGCGGCCTTTTCGTGGGCCATCTATTCGGTTGTGCTCCGCAAGCTCAACGTAACATACTCCGCTCAGTTCATAACACGCAAGACGTTTTTCTACGGCCTTCTCACAGCACTCCCCTTCTGGATGGTATCGTCGGAACCAATTGCGGAGCCATCGGTACTGCTCCGGCCGGAGGTACTTGGCAATCTGCTGTTTCTGGGTGTTGTATGTTCGATGCTTGCCTATCTGCTGTGGTCGTCGGTAATGCGTGTGCTCGGCGCGATAACCACCAACAACTACCTTTATGTGCAGCCCATAGCCACAATGATTATCGCCGCGTGTCTTTTCGCCAACGATCCCATCACGCTTATCGGCTGCTTCGGCGCATTCCTGATTATCGGAGGTCTATGGCTCGGCGATTATATGAATCACCGGCAGGCGTTAGGCCGCGAATGACGTCAACGTGACATAATAAAAAGCAACTGACAGATTCACGTTCCCGAATCGGGGGATTGAGTCTGTCAGTTGCTTTTAATTATAGGAGTCTCCTAAGGATAGGAATCATACGCGCGGAAGCGGAGTAGCGGAGAGGGGTGCGGCGGAGGGTGCGGCCTCTTCGGCGGCAACCGACGGCTGCACCTTGGCTTCCCATCCGAGGGCGCTCGCACCGAGAATGGCAGCGTCGGCCTCCTTGAGGTCGGAAAGGAGCACTTTCACCTTCCCTTTCCAGATACCCATAAGATTCTTCTCGAGCGAATCGCGGAGCGGACGCATCAGCAGTTCGCCGCTCTTTGCCAGACCGCCGAAGAGCACGAACGCCTCGGGGGCGGAGAATACGGTAAAATCGGCCAGTGCTGCGCCGAGAATGTCGCCGGTGAACTCAAATACGTCGCGGGCGAGCTTGTCGCCTGCCATTGCCGCATCATAGACGTCCTTGGAAGTAATATCTTCAATTGCCATGTTGCGCAGCAGGGAGGGCTCGGTGGCGCGGGCCTCGAGGAATTCGCGGGCCGTGCGGGCAACGCCCGTAGCCGAGCAGTAGGCCTCCAGACATCCGGTGCGGCCGCAGCCGCAGAGTCGCCCGTTGTTGCGCTTCATGATTACGTGGCCGAGCTCGCCGGCAAAGCCGTCGTGACCGTAGACCAGCTGACCGTTGATTACGATGCCGGAGCCTACGCCGGTGCCGAGCGTAATCATAATGAAATCCTTCAGGCCGCGAGCCACGCCATAGGTCATCTCGCCGATGGCGGCGGCGTTGGCGTCGTTGGTCACCGAGACCGGTACGCCGAATTTGTCGGCTACCAGCTGCGCCAGGGGTATTGGGGTGGGCCACGGGAGGTTCACACCATCCTCGATGGTTCCGGTATAATAGTTGGCGTTGGGGGCGCCGATGCCGATGCCGTGAATCTTGCCGATGGCTTCGTTGACGTCCATCAGCTTGGTGAGTTCTGTGTGGAGTTCGTCGATGTAAGCCTCGACGGTGGGATGCTTGCGAGTTTTAATCGAACTGCTGGCCAGCACGACGCCGCGTGCGTCGACAATGCCAAACACTGTGTTGGTGCCACCTATGTCGATTCCGACTACGTAGGGTTTGCTCATTTTTTCAGTTGTAAGAAATAAAGGTAAGAAATTATAAGCGACTGTTCGGAATTAAGCCATAGCATCCGGAGCGGATTGCATCAATAACTCCTGCCAAGCCACATTTTGTAAGACTTTCTCATGGAAAGATAATCCGGGTGAACGGATTATGTTTCCGCATACAAATTTATTGATTTTCCGCAAGGACGCCAATAATATAACATACTTTTTTCATTTTTAAGCAAAAATCAATAAACCATGGCGATAAATACATTCCCCGATATATAGCAGCCCTCACCCACAATAAATCGCCCCCGCGTGCGTTAAGATTTACAGGGTGCCATTCCAGATTAAGGCACTTTATGATTTTCGGAATAATATCATTTCAGAACCCATGAACAAAGCATCGTTGTTGCTGGCCATCGCTGCCGGAGCCGCATGTGCCGTCGCCGCCAAAAGCGCAGGTGACCAGGTGCTTATGACCATCAACAAAAAGCCTGTAAGCCTTGGCGAGTTTGAATATCTCTACCACAAGAACCAGAGCCAGCAGCTCGCCAGTCAGCCTATCGAGGAATATCTCGAGATGTTTGTCACCTACAAGCAGAAGGTGGCCGACGCCGAAGCCGAAGGCATCGACAAGAGCGAAGCCTTCCAGAACGAGTTCGACGGCTACCGCCGCGATCTTTCCGCTCCATATCTTGAAGACCGTGCTGTGGAAGACAGCCTCGTCAACGCCATTTACGAACGCATGAAGACCGACGTCGACGTAAGCCACATCATGGTGGCCTCCCGAGGAGAAAACGTCGACCGGACCGCCCAGCGTCAGCGGCTCGATTCGATACGCACGGCCATCCTCGCCGGGAGCGATTTCGAACAGCTCGCGCGCAGATTCTCGATAGACCCCGCCGTGAGCCGAACGGGCGGACGCATGGGCATCATCCCCGTGATGCGCCTCCCCTTCCAGTTTGAGGACGCCGCCTACGCCACCGCCGTCGGCGATATTTCGCCTGTAATCGAGACTCCCTTCGGCTTCCATATCGTGAAAGTCAATGCCAAGACTCCGGCCCGCGGCCAGGTGCTCGTGGAGCATATTCTGAAGCTCACTCAGGGACTCTCCGACGCAGAGGCTGCCGCCAAGAAAGCCCAGATTGATTCGCTCTACACCGTAGTGACCGCCGACAGCGCCAATTTCGCCGACGTGGCACGCCGTGAAAGCGAAGATCCCGGCTCGCGCCGCGAGGGTGGCAGACTCCCCTGGTTCGGAGCCGGACAGATGGTGCCCGAATTCGAAGCCATCTCTTTCGAACTCCCCGTGGGAGGTATCTCCAAGCCCGTGCAGACTGCCTACGGTTATCATATCGTCCACAAGCTCGATGCCCGCGGCGTCGACACCAAGGAGAACCTCACTCCCCAGATCAAAAGCGCGCTTAGCCGCGACGACCGCAGCGCTTGGCCCCGCCAGCGCAAGGTTGCCCAGCTCCGCAAGAAATACAACGCCCGCATCGACGCCCGCACACTTCAGGCCGTCGACGACGAGATTACCGCCAACGGCGGCCTCGACAGCACTCTCATGGCCCGCTACATCAACGACAACCGCACCATCGCCCTCATCGGCAAGCAGGAAGTTCCCGTATCGGAAATCGTTGCCGAAATGTACGGCCCGCTCCGCGGCTCCATCGACGATCAGCTCGCCCGCTTCGCCGAATTCGTAAACGGCAACCTCGACAACGCCGTGATTGAAGCCGAGCGCAACGCCCTCGCCGAGACAAACACCGACTACCGCAACCTCCTCAACGAATATCGCGACGGAATGCTTCTTTTCGAAGTTTCCGACCGCAAAGTCTGGTCGAAAGCCAAGAAAGACCGCGAGGGCCTGGAAAACTTCTTCAAAGCCAACCGCGACCGCTACAGCTGGGACAAACCACGCTTCAAGAGCTTCATCGTGTTCGCCACCTCCGACTCCATCGCTCAGGCCGCCCAGGCCTTCCTGGCCGAGAATCCGCAGGCTTCCGACAATGTAGCCACCGCCCTCCGTCAGAAGTTCGGCTCCAAGGAAATAAAGGTCGAGAAGGTAATCGCCTCGAAAGGCGAGAACGCCATAACCGACTACCTCGGATTCGGCGGCGAAAAGCCCGAAGCCACCGGCAAATGGGCCTACTACTTCCCTTACCTCAACAAAGTGCTTGACGCCCCCGAGGAGGCAGCCGACGTTCGCGGCGCCGTGACCGGCGACTACCAGAACTACCTCGAGCAGCAGTGGATCGGCGAACTCAAAAAACTCTACCCCGCCAAAATCAACAAGAAAGTACTCAAGCAGGCCAAATAACCCCTGCCCCACCCTCACCCCCCATCCAGGCGATGCGCCGGACACCCCCGTCCGCGCATCGCCTGCTTTTTCCCCACAGCGCGCCATCCATCCGGATCGGTGAAAACACGACGCCCCCGCTATGGAGCATAGATCCTGAACATGCTTCCATAGCAGGGCGTCTGTTCTTTTCACGGGCCGAAAAGAACCAAAAGACCGAGGGCGCAAGTTGCGTTCTTTTCGCTGGCCGAAAAGAACCAAAAGGCCCAGAGGCGCGGAGAAAAGCTTTACGGCGAGGACGCCCGCGCTGCGGCTGAGCGGCAGAACTCGCTGCGCTCAGACACTGCCGCTCCGTGACGCCGCAGCTCTGCGACCACCTCGCCTGCTTTTCTCTGGGCGCCTGCCATCCGGATACACCTACTACCCCAGAAGGGGAATGACGATTTTTATTAAATTGGATTATATTAAATTGGACATCAGAAATAGTCTCACTGGAAGAAATTATTAAATAGAAAAACAACTGTTGGCATTTTCATAAATATTGTTTAGCTTTGCAAAGCAGACCGTTTGCAGGGTCCGGTTGTGGGCTCGGGGCGGGAAGCAGACATATAGAAAAGCGTTTACTCAGCGCTCCTTCTTGACGCCTTGGAACTTCGCAACTTTCAGAATGAGTCAGGAAAGCAGCAAATGGTAGATGGCTTATGTGGATATGTATATCATCCGGCCTACGCGTGAGCGTAAGTCCGGGTAGTCAGCATATTCTGCGTGAGGCTCTGCACGTTTGCTCGTTCTACTCATTCGGGCAATGCGAAGGCCTCAAGGCGTGGAACGAGCAACCAAGTACGGCTCTCACGCTTTTATGTTTTATGTAATCAGCCCAATGAGGGCATGGGCTTATGGATTAGGGGTTTTGGAATGATGTCTATATTGTCCTCCAAAATGTCATTATACGATTTCATCGCTATGATAATTCCCGGTGGATTGTCATTAGGGGTAGTATTAGTCTACTTTGGAGAGATTCACATTCTGCAACCACTCCCGAACTGGAGTTTGATATCGCTGTTTTTAGTTGTGAGTTATCTTCTTGGCCTATTGAACCATCAACTGACGGAGTTGATATGGCTTCCATTCCGCAATAACTCCTTTGAAATTAGGGAATGGCATCAAGCTGTATATTCGCACAAGCAAATCAAGTATTATTCGCCGTATATTCTGAAAATCACTGGAGAATACCTCATAATCTCCATTCTTTCCTTCATTTTCCTTAAAGCAGCAATCTTCCGATGGATTATTGGATTGACAGCAATAATATTAATCCTACTTTTTCCAAATTCCACTTCACCCTATAGCCAAACTGATAAAACTGTCAGCAAATACTACAGGAAGTATTACTATGTAGAAAACTACAGAAAGAATTCAAGTATAAGCATACTGGAATCACAAGTCGCTTTCCTGAAAAACATGTGCTTGCCAATATGTTTATGCACCATTATACTGTTAAATTTCTCCGAGAAATCAGAACTGAATTGGAAAGGGATATTGGTTGCAGGGCTCGCAATCCTAATTGGCCTTGTTAGGATAACATCCATCAAGCAAGGCAACATCTACAGAATCATCATTGAAGATTACATGTATCTTAATAAAAATAATGTGAAAAAGGCTAACACAATTAAGTAAAATTATATGCGAAAAAGTAATTTAAAAGTCTTGGCATTAAGATTATGCCCTCTATTTATCCTATCGTTATTCTTCCCAATGGTATCCGTGGCTGCGATTGTAGAAGTCGACAAGGATATGATTCGGTATCGAGTGGACACACAGAAGATGCAAGCCGAGGTATACGGCCTTTCCAATTCTTCAGCCTCCGTACACAATCTTGTAATTCCGGATTTTCTGGAATATAATGGCAAACAGGTTCCTGTAACGTCCATTTGTAACAACGCATTTTACGGAAAACCTTTAACCGGTTCGCTGACGATAGGAAATCAAATAAAAACTATTGGTTATAGTGCTTTTTACCAATGCGCCGGCCTTACTGGTTCATTGACAATTGGCGACTCGGTGACGTCAATTGGGGAATGTGCTTTCTTTGAATGTAGCGGGTTCTCCGGATCACTGACTATTGGGAACTCTCTAAAAAAGATAGAAAAATACACGTTCTGCGATTGCCATGGCTTTACAGGACCATTGGTAATTGGTAAATCCGTCCAGAGCATTGGTGAATTTGCATTCGATAACCTCTGGAATTTATCTGGTTCTCTGATAATACCTAACTCAGTAGTAACTATAGACCGGTATGCCTTCAATTGCTGTAAAGATTTAACGGGAGAATTAGTAATTCCTGCCAGTGTCACCTCTATTGGCGAAGGGTGTTTTGACCTTTGTGACAGAATATCCTCCCTAACAATTTCTTCATCAAATACACGAATCAATTATTTTGCATTTACAAGAACTGGAATTCAAAGTGTTACTTGTCTGGGAACAACCCCACCACCCTGTATTTATCAGGAAAATAAGGATTGGATTTTCAGCAATGAAGTCTATTCAAAACCCTTGTATGTTCCTAAAGAGTCGATTAACCTCTATCGTACAGCAACAGAGTGGAAGAAATTTGAAAATATAAGTCGGCTACCGATTAAAGCCACCAGCATTGAGATTGACAAATATGATTTATCCCTTTTTGTCGGGAATGAGGCTACTTTAAATGCAACTTTAACCCCTGAAGATACAACCGATAAAATCGAATGGTCTGTAAATGATGGCGGCCAAAATGTCGTTTCGGTAGACCAAAATGGCAGAGTTAAAGCCTTAGAGGTTGGTTCAGCTGTTATTACAGCCTCGGCCGGAAGTATTTCTACGACTTGCAATGTAACTGTCATGCCGATAGCTGTCACGTCAATCTCGCTGAACAGGCAGACTATTGACGCTGAGATAGGGGCTGAATATCAGCTTGTCGCATCAGTATTACCAGCCGATGCTACAAATAAAGACGTTGAATGGGCTACATCGGACGACAAAGTTGCCACTGTTAATAACACTGGGCTTGTGAACATTCTGGGCAAAGGCCTCTGCATTATAACAGCAACGACTACTGACGGAAGCGATCTTAGCGCGACATGTAGAATTGATGTTTCGTCTGCAGTCAATGGGATAAACAACGACTCAAATAGCAATGAGTCGGTTGTAACCGACAACGGAACCATCCGGATTTTGAATAAGGGCTCCGAAACGATTGTAACAATATATTCCATGCAGGGGGCACTGATTAAAGAAACTATTCAGGATGTTATAAAAGGCCTCCCAAGCGGCCTATATATTGTAACTGCCGGAACAAACTGCTACAAGATTAAACTTTAAAATACAACAAGGGAAGTACATATTAGCGCCGAGATGCAAAATCATCTCGGCGCTATTTTGTGGTAAGTCAGATTAACCATTTGGAAAATCCACTTTGTAGCGGTTATGAATTCCGCAGGCGGAAAGATATTTTTGGGCGGAGGGGTGGAAAGTGGGGAAATTTTGCTTACCTTTGCAGAAAGCAATCAACATATAATTCCCCTTTGGCAGATGAACCCGAACAGCCTGGTTTCCATCGACGACCTTTCCGAGCAGCAGATTCTCGACCTGCTTGAAACGGCACGATTTTTTGAAGAGCATCCCAATCACAAGTTCCTCGACGGGAAGGTGGTGGCGACGCTCTTTTTTGAACCCTCCACGCGCACGCGTCTCAGTTTCGAAACGGCGGTAAACCGCCTCGGAGGCCGTATTATCGGTTTCTCGGACGCGGCCACTTCGTCGTCGTCGAAAGGCGAGACGCTCAAGGACACCATCAAGATGGTGAGCAACTACGTGGACCTCATCATCATGCGCCACCATCTGGAAGGGGCGGCGCGCTACGCCACGGAGGTTACGGAGACGCCCGTAATCAATGCCGGCGACGGCGCCAACCAGCACCCCTCGCAGACGATGCTCGACCTCTACTCGATTCTGAAGACGCAGGGCACGCTCCACAACCTCACCATCACGATGGTGGGCGATCTGAAATACGGGCGCACCGTCCACTCGCTGCTTATGGCGATGAAGTATTTCAACCCGACGTTCCGCTTCGTGGCCTGCGAGGAGCTGCGGATGCCGCGCGAATACATCGAGTTCTGCCGCCGTCAGGGCATAAACTTCGAGGAGCATACCGACTTCTCGCGCGAGGTTATCGATTCGACCGACATACTGTATATGACCCGCGTGCAGCGCGAGCGTTTCAGCGACATCATGGAGTATGAACGCGTCAAGGATCTCTATTCGCTCCACAACGACATGCTCTCGACGTCGAAGCCCAATCTGCGCGTGCTGCATCCGCTGCCGCGCGTCAACGAGATTTCGACCGACGTGGACGACAATCCCAAGGCCTACTACTACGAGCAGGCGCGCAACGGTCTGTTCGCCCGCCAGGCGCTGATTTGCCGTGCCCTCGGCATCGACCCGCGCAAAGCATAACTTTCCAGTAATTTCCATCAGCTCAACAATATGCACACCAATAAAGAGCTTGCCGTAGCGGCTCTGCGCAACGGCACCGTAATAGACCACATTCCGCCGGAGGCCCTATTCAAATGCGTGGCCATTCTCGGTCTGGCCTCCACCACGCGCCGAATCACTATCGGCAACAACCTCGAGAGCGACAAGCTCGGCTCAAAGGGGATAATCAAGGTGGCCGACACCTTTTTCCCCGATGCCGACCTGAACCGCATCGCGCTGATTGCCCCAACGGCCGTGGTCAACATCGTTCGCGACTACGAGGTGGTTGAGAAACACGCCGTGGAACTTCCCCACGAAATCCGCGGCATCGTAAAGTGCGACAACCCCAAGTGCATCACCAACAACGAGCCGATGACCACCGTATTCGAGACCGTAGACCACAAGCCCGGCCATATCCGCTGCCGCTACTGCAACCACACCGTGGCCAACGCGAAAGCCAACATAGCCGGCCACAACTGATTACCGCTCCACCGCTCCCCGACGCATGAAACAGAAACGCAACCTCAAACCCGGCACGATGCTCTATCCGCTCCCGGCGGTAATCGTGACCTGCGGCTCTACAGACGGCCCGTCGAACATGCTCACGGTTGCCTGGACGGGCACGGTATGCACAAATCCACCGATGGTCTATATCTCCGTGCGCCCCGAGCGCCATTCCTATCCGCTCATCGAGGCCAACATGCAGTTCACCATCAACCTGACCACGGCAGCTATGGCCCGCGCCACCGACTGGGTGGGCGTACGCTCCGGCCGAGACTACGACAAATGGGCCGAGACGGGCCTGACGCCCGTACGCGGCGTAGCCGTGGAATGCCCCTACATCGACGAGTCGCCGCTCTCGCTCGAATGCTTCGTAAAAAGCATCATCCCCCTGGGAAGTCACAACATGATTGTGGCCGAGGTGGTCAACGTGCTGGCCGACGAGGAACTTTTCGACCCCGAGACCGACGCCTTCCGCCTGGAGGACGCCGGTCTGCTCAACTACACCCACGGCCACTATTATGCCCAGGGAGAGCCGCTGGGCAAATTCGGCTTTTCCGTGCAGAAAAAGGCTGCACGCAAGGCCGGCGCAAAAAACAATCAGGACAACAACCAATCAAGATAACACTATGCAACGCGACACCCAAATTTTCGACATCATCGAGCGCGAACATCAGCGCCAGCAGAAAGGTATCGAGCTGATCGCTTCCGAAAACTTCGTCTCACCCCAGGTGATGGAGGCCATGGGCTCCTGCCTGACCAACAAATATGCCGAAGGCTATCCCGGCCACCGCTACTACGGCGGATGCCAGGTGGTCGACGAGGCCGAGACCATAGCCCGCGAGCGCCTCAAGCAGCTCTTCGATGCCGAATACGTCAACGTGCAGCCCCACTCGGGTGCGCAGGCCAATATGGCCGTGTTCATGTCGGTGCTCAAACCCGGCGATACCTTCATGGGTATGAATCTCGACCACGGCGGCCATCTGAGCCACGGCAGCCCCGTGAATTTCTCGGGGCTGGTATTCAACGCTGTAGGCTACAACGTGGATAAGGAAACCGGCCGCGTGGACTACGACGAGATGGAGCGCATAGCCCTCGAAAAACGCCCGAAACTGATTGTAGGAGGTGCCAGCGCCTACTCGCGCGAATGGGACTATGCCCGAATGCGCCGCATAGCCGACGAAGTTGGCGCCATCTTCATGGTCGACATGGCCCATCCGGCCGGCCTCATCGCCGCAGGACTTCTTGAGAACCCGCTCAAGCACGCCCACATCGTGACCTCCACCACCCACAAGACGCTCCGCGGTCCGCGCGGCGGCGTAATCCTCATCGGCAAGGACTTCGACAACCCCTGGGGGAAGACCACCAAGAAGGGGGAAATCCGCAAAATGTCGTCGCTCATCGATTCAGCAGTGTTCCCCGGCGTACAGGGCGGTCCGCTCGAACATGTGATCGCAGCCAAGGCCGTAGCCTTCGGTGAAGCCCTCACACCCGAGTACAAGGAGTATCAGAAGCAGGTGCAGAAAAACGCAGCTGCCATGGCCGCAGCCATGACCGACAAAGGCTACAAGATTATCTCCGGCGGTACCGACAACCACTGCATGCTCGTTGACCTCCGCACCAAGTTCCCCGACCTGACGGGCAAGGTGGCTGAGCGCGTGCTCGTAGAGGCCGACATCACCGCCAATAAAAACATGGTGCCGTTCGACACCCGTTCACCCTTCCTCACCTCCGGAATCCGCCTGGGCACTCCCGCCATCACCACCCGCGGCCTGAAGGAGGCGGAGATGGGCCATATCGTGGAACTCATCGACACCGTTCTCTCCAATCCCGAAAGCGAGGCCAACATAGCTTCGGTGCGCGCCGAAGTGAACCGCATGATGGCCGACCGCCCGATGTTCGCATGGTAAATATGACCAAACTGCTTTATAGAATCTATCTGCTGCTGATTGCGCTGCCGCTGGTGGTAGTCGCCACCATCCTTGCCGGAGTCCTGACAATTATCGGAACCGCCCTCGGGGGCGGCCGCTTCTGGGGCTACTGGCCGGCCCATATCTGGGCGCGCGTATGCCTCGCCCTCTGCTGGGTGAGGGTGAAGGTCTCGGGCCGAGAAAACATCTCGGCCGATACCTCCTACGTATTCGTAGCCAACCACCAGGGTGCATTCGACATCTTCGCCATCTACGGCTATCTCAACCACGACTTCCGCTGGATGATGAAGAAAGGGCTGCGGGGATTTCCCGTAATCGGGGCCGCATGCGCCGCCGCGGGCCATATCTTCGTCGACAACTCCTCGCCGGGGGCTATCCGCCACACCATGGAGAAGGCCGAGCGCGTGCTGAGCCACGGTACCTCGCTGGTAATCTTTCCCGAAGGCGCACGCACCTTCACCGGCAAGATGCGCCCCTTCAAAAAGGGAGCCTTCCAGCTGGCCATGGAGTTCGCGCTCCCGGTAGTTCCGGTTACAATCGACGGCTCTTTTGAGGTGATGCCTCGCACCACCGTAGTGCCCTCGCCCGGAACGATACGGCTCATCATCCACAAGCCCGTGAAAGCGCCGGCCGACGAGTTCGACCGCGGCCGAGTAATCTCGGAATCTTTCGCGGCCGTGCACTCCGCTCTCCCCGACCGCCACAAATAAGACAGCACCCGCGCGGAGGCGTGCGAAACATTCGGCAGCACACCGTTGTTATATAAGGTGACAGACATGGCAGACGCTCTGCCAGTTTGTCACCTTTTCTGTCGCGTTTCCGAGGGTGTGGCTCTTAGAGACGCTTTTGGCACGGATATTGCAACATATTTCCCGATGGAAGACTAAAACTATAAAATCTAACATAACTCTCATGAAAATCAAACCGCTTGCCGACCGTGTGCTCATCAAGCCCACCCCGGCCGAAGAGACTACAATTTCGGGCATCATCATTCCCGATTCCGCTAAAGAGAAACCCCTGCGCGGCACCGTACTCGCCGCCGGCAACGGCACCAAGGATGAAGCCATGGTGCTCAAGGAGGGCGACGAAGTGCTCTACGGCAAATATGCCGGCACCGAAGTGGAATTTGAGGGCGAAAAGCTCCTGATCATGCGCCAGAGCGACGTGCTCGGCATCTTCGAGAAATAAGCCCGTAAACTCAACAACTAAAGCTTGAAACACTACAACTATGGCTAAAGAAATCAAATTCGATATCAAGGCTCGCGAAGAGCTCAAGAAAGGCGTCGACGCTCTTGCCGACGCAGTGAAAGTTACCCTCGGCCCGAAAGGCCGCAACGTAATCATCGAAAAGAAATACGGCGCACCCCACATCACCAAGGACGGCGTATCGGTAGCCCGCGAAATCGAGCTCGACGACCCGTTCCAGAACATGGGCGCACAGCTCGTGAAGGAGGTTGCATCCAAGACCGGCGACGACGCCGGCGACGGCACAACCACCGCTACCGTGCTGGCACAGGCAATCATAACCCACGGACTGAAGAACGTGGCCGCCGGCGCCAACCCCATGGACGTGAAGCGCGGCATCGACAAGGCCGTGGCAGCCATCGTAGAGGGCGTGAAAGCCCAGGCTGAGGAAGTAGGCGACGACTTCAAGAAAATCGAGGACGTGGCCCGCGTATCGGCCAACAACGACGAGGCTATCGGTCATCTTATTGCCGAAGCCATGAAGAAAGTGAAGAAGGAAGGCGTAATCACCGTCGACGAGGCCAAGGGCACTGAAACTACGGTCGACATCGTGGAAGGCATGCAGTTCGACCGCGGCTACATCTCGCCCTATTTCGTGACCAACACCGAGAAGATGGAATGCGCTATGGATTCCCCCTACATCCTTCTCTACGATAAGAAAATATCCAACCTCAAGGATATGCTTCCCATCCTCGAAGCTACCGCCCAGAGCGGCCGTGGCCTGCTCATCATCGCCGAGGACGTCGACCAGGAAGCTCTGGCCACTCTCGTGGTTAACCGTCTGCGCGGCTCGCTTAAGGTTTGTGCCGTGAAGGCTCCCGGCTTCGGCGACCGCCGCAAGGAGATGCTCGAGGACATCGCCATCCTCACCGGCGGTGTTGTGGTTTCAGAAGAGAAAGGCATGAAGCTCGAAGGCGCTTCGCTCGACGTGCTCGGCACGGCTGAGAAGGTGACCGTCAACAAGGAGAACACCACCATCGTAAACGGTGCCGGCAACAAGGACGCCATCGCAGCCCGCGTGGCTCAGATCAAGGCTCAGATCGAGCAGACCAAGAGCGACTACGACCGCGAGAAGCTTCAGGAACGCCTGGCCAAGCTCGCCGGCGGTGTGGCCGTGCTCCATATCGGCGCACCCTCGGAAGTCGAGATGAAGGAGAAGAAAGACCGCGTTGACGACGCCCTGAGCGCAACCCGCGCAGCCATCGCCGAAGGCATCGTGCCCGGCGGCGGTGTGGCCTACATCCGCGCCATCAAGAACGCCGAAGGCCTCCGCGGCTCCAACGACGATGAAGAGACGGGTATCCATATCGTGCTCCGTGCCGTTGAGGAACCTCTCCGCCAGATTGTGGCCAACGCAGGCGTGGAAGGTGCCGTAGTGGTGCAGAAAGTGAAGGAAGGCAACGCCGACTTCGGCTACAACGCCCGCACCGACAGCTACGAGAACCTCATGGCAGCCGGCGTGATCGACCCCGCCAAGGTTACGCGCGTAGCCCTCGAAAACGCTGCCTCGATTGCCGGCATGTTCCTCACCACCGAGTGTGTTATCGCCGACAAGAAAGAGGAGAATCCCGTTGCCCCCGCAGCACCCGCCGGAATGGGCGGCATGGGCGGCATGATGTAATCCCCCGAATATAAAATATGGGGCCTATAAGCCCCATACAATACCAGAGCGGCGTGCCGGTTAATCCCGACACGCCGCTCTGATTTATAATCGTTCTGGATGCTATCGGTTGTTTATCACACCCCCGTGTCTGCCGCCGACTTTGGATTCGCGGGCGTTGGTGCTCACCAACGCGCCGCTCGACGAATCCACATCAGCCTTTTGCGCAACGAGGTCGCCGGTATTGACAACTGCGCCACTTGAAGCGTCAACCTCGAGGGTGTTGCACTTTCCTGCAAGCGTCACGACCGCGCCGCTCGAAGCATCGGCTTCGACGGCCTGAACGTCGATTCCCTCGACGTTGACAACCGCTCCGCTCGAGCCGTCAGCCTTCAGCGCGGCTCCCTTCAGCGACTGGATATTAATTATTGACCCGCTTGAAGCATCCACGGAAAGCGGCCCCTGGAGAGTGAGGCCATTCCAAATTTTCACCTGCGACCCCGAGGAAGTATCTATTTCCGTAAGCGCCTCAGCCTGTAGCGATACGCGCACCTTTTCATCGAGAATGTAAAAGCCATCCTCACGGTCTACGCTGATTTCCAGCTCTTTCCCCTTCTGCTTTACGATTACGCGGTCTATAAGTTCTTCGTTGCAGCTTATCTCGACAGGCTTCTGCGGCCCCTGCACGAATATCACCTCGATGCCGTCCGAAACCGAAAGTTTGTTGAACATCGCCACGTCTACACTCTTTCCCGACCTCTTTCCCGAAGCAAGCTTACCCGTTGAAGAGTGTACACATGCGCCCAGCATCGTGCAGGCAATCAATCCGATAACGCCTGCCGCAATAAATTTTGTAGCTTTCATATTTATGGAATTTTACTTATAAAATGCAAGAGTGATATAACCTGATTATCTACAACTCCATCGCCTTAATAATCAATATCTCCTCAGAGACCCGGAGGGCCGAGGTTGTTTTCAACCCCAGGCGCCGACCGTAGGTCAAACCTGAGGTAGAGCTTAGAAATTCGTAGACAATATATAATATTGACGACCCGAGGCATCCAAAAGTTTCATTAAGGCCGCAAAAAAACGATGCGCCGGAGGGAAATCCGACGCATCGCGTTTTCGATTTCGTCTGCAAGGATTACTTGCGGATGCCGAGCTCTTTCTGGGCGATGATGGCACGGTAGCGGGTGATGTCCTTCTTGATCAGGTAATCAAGCAGGCGACGGCGCTTACCTACGAGAGCCTTAAGGGCGCGGGCGGTAGTATAATCTTTGTGATTTGACTTCAGGTGCTGAGTCAAATGAGCGATACGGACCGAGAATAATGCAATCTGGGCTTCAGGAGAGCCAGTGTCAGTCTTGCCCTTACCGTATTTCTCGAAGATCTCTACTTTTTCGTCAGAATTCAAATGCATTCTTTCAGAGATTTTTAGGGGTGAAAAAATATGATAATAAAGAAAATATGATGCCGACGGCGCTGCTGCTCTGCGGTTTCCCCACGTTAGCTCTGCTCAGCGGTTTCCCACATTTGCATTGCTGCTCAGCGGTTTCCCGGCTTTCGACGGCCGTTGTCAGGCGGCATACATTCCGTTAGCGACCGCAAAGTTAACACTTTCCCCGCTAATTCCCAACCCCTCCCCAAAATTTTTCGCTCGTCCCCGCATTTTCAGGCGTTTGCAAGCCTACCGCCGAAAATACACTCCAGAAATACCTTGACCTCAACCTGTAGGGATGTACCCTGGTGCATCCGCCGGGGTCAATGGTCTAACTTGCTGATATTCGGAGGAGATTCCCCAGCCAACCATTTCCGACCAAATTGTAGGGACGCACGGCTCGTGCGTCCGCGTTAACAGCCGGAAATCAGGCATTACATTCGGACGCACAGGCCGTGCGTCCCTACATTTCGGTAGTTCTGCATCAGCCGCCCTACAATCTGGTAGCCAACTGCATCTCATTACAAATACGAAAGTGGGTGCAACCCTTGGTTACACCCACTTTAGAACTCGATTATCTGAATTATCCTTTTAAAGTCGGATTTTCTGAACTTTATCTCCGACCTTAACTATATAAATCCCCTTTGCAAACCCTGAAACCATGTTCGCACATTCCCTGAATACACTCTTTCCCGAAATATCGAACACCTCCACCGGAGCTTCACCATCGGCGTTATCAACCTTGATAACCCCATTCTCAACCCTTATTACAGGCTCGTCCGTCCTATCTGCGGTGTCCATTTCCGCATCCTCAATCCCGCTGAAATCCATCTCTTCGATATTCCAGAAGTTCCTCCATGGGTCAACTTTCTCGTATGCCGCCAATGTTCCTGTCGGAACGTACAGAATGGCATTCTTTATAACGTCATCCGGGAAATTAGGGGCACATTCTACTGGGACTCGACTTTGCACATAAATGGTTTGCAAGCCCCAACATTTATCAAACGCTCCACGCCCGATAGACGTCACGGAGTTGGGAATCGTTACAGATGAAAGGCTGGAACAGCCAAGAAATGCCAAATTCCCAATAGAAGTAACGGATTTCCCAATAGTTACTGATGCGAGACCTGTACAATGCCAGAATGCATTCTCTCCAATATAAGTCACTGAATTAGGAATTGTCACTGACAAAAGGCTGCAGCAGCTATTAAATGCAAAATCTCCGATAGAAATCACAGAGTTGGGAATCGATACTGATGTAAGGCCGGAACATCTATAAAACACGCTCTCTCCGATAGAAGTCACGGAATTTGGTATCGTCACCGACATAAGACCTGAGCAGTTCATAAACGCGCCATTTCCGATGGATGTCACGGAGTTCCCAATCGTCACTGAGGCAAGCCCCGTACAGTCACAGAAAGCGTAATCATCGATAGAAGTCACAGAGTTGGGAATCGTTATTGAAGAAAGGCATGAGCAACCATTAAATGCATAAGCACCGATAGAAATTACAGAGTTGGGAATCGTCACTGAGGTAAGCCCTGTGCAGTTATAGAAAGCGTAATTACCGATAGAAGTCACGGAATCTGGAATCGTCACTAAGGTAAGCACTATGCAACTACCGAAAGCGCGATATCCGATAGAAGTCACGGAATTGGGAATTATTACGGAAGTAAGACCGGAGCAGCCCATAAACGCACCGTCTCCGATAGAAGTCACGGATTTGGGAATCGTAACTGACGTAAGACCAGTGCAGCTCGAAAACGTCCAATTCCTAATAGAAGTCACAGAGTTAGGAATCGTAACGGCTGTCAGTCCGGTGCAACTACCGAACGCAGTTTCTCCGATTGAAGTTACAGAGTTGGGTATCGTCATCGATGTGAGACCCGAGCAGCGAAAGAACGCACAATCTCCAATCGATGTCACAGAGTTTGGAATTGTCACTGATGTGAGACCGGTACACTGACAGAACGCATACATGCCGATAGCGGTCACGGTATATGTCTTTTTGTTATACAACACCCTTCGGGGGATTTCCATTTCTCCTGAAACATAGTTCTCATTTTCATCGCTATGATTACTCTTGTGTGTAACTTCAACAGTGCGGTCTTCTTCTGAAAGAATGTTATAGTATAATCCATCTACCTCGAAGTCACTGGCTGTGGCATATAGGTATGGAATGAGCGCGAATATAAGGACGAACGCTCTGATTAATGAGGTTTTCACTTTAGCTTGCACCTTTAATATCGTTCTGTGTTTCTCATCCTCCATCGAAACGTTTGCGATTGGACATAAAAAAGGTGTGAGGATTGTATCTTGTTTTATCCAAATCTCCGGTCTTGGCGTACCTTTTCCACGGATAAAACAATAGCCCCACACCGATATTGCCATATAGTCTGCCATTCGGCAGGGTATAAGCAACCGATGCAGGTGCTATTGCCAATCTTATCTCCGTGGAATATCAAACCGCCAAGTTCGAGATTTGAAGATAAAATTTCAATAACACCTTTCTAAATTATGTTGATTCCGGGCCCCAACTCTTTGGGGCTGTGAATCAAGTGCAAAATTAAGAAAAAATGTCATATTCGGGGCTATATGTGAAAATATATTTTTATAGTATAATTCAATTCCCTTCTCTTCCATCCGACCTCCTTCCCTGTCCATCTTTTGTCTTCGTGCCGGCCATAGGAGGTGCGACCACCTGGTTCTCCGAGTGCCGTTACCACAACATCGGCTCTGCGAGCCGCCCATGCTATGAGCGCCCATGTTGCCCCCAGGCTCGGCCTACGGCCTTCACCTGGGGTTGGAAACGACCACGGCCCTCCGGGCCTCCGCTGCTGCCCTCGCCTCGAAGAAGCGTAATATGTATATCCCCAGACTTGCGAGAGGGCGTTGCAAATCTTGAGGCTAAGCGACTGCTGCGGAGCCTCGTCAGCCCGAAGTCTGCAATAAGGTGGTTCTGTGTGCAGACCTTTAGCTCGCATATCCGTCCGGATGGCTGGCGCCTTTGCTAAGAATTCATGCTTCTGTAGCGGGAGATAGTGTTTTCAAGATTTTTACATAGATTTTTGGCGGGGTGGCGCCGAGAAATGGTTTAAAAATTTTGTCAACACAAAAAAATTCAATAACTTTGCCCCGCTAAAGCAAGCAGACCGGCCTCATCCGACATCCGGAGGGTTGCACGTCAAAGCGTTAGCATCAAATCCGACAATAAAAACAAAAAATAAAGCATCACAAAAAATGATTATCGTACAAGTTAAAGAAGGCGACAACATCGAAAAAGCTCTCAAGAAATTCAAACGTAAATTCGAAAAAACCGGTATCGTAAAGGAACTCCGTAGCCGTCAGGCTTTCGAAAAGCCCTCCGTCACCAACCGCAAGAAGATGATGAAGGCTGTTTACGTGCAGAAACTTCGTCTGGTAGAGGACTAATCCTCCCGCGCTCTTCTCCGCTTTAGCATCGACGCCCCGCTCCGTCAGGCTCTGCAAGCCGCTATTCCCGCATCGGACGAAATTTTCGCCCCGGAGGCTTGCATTTTAGCCCGGAATGGTTTAACTTCGTGAAAACCTTCGAAGCGCGTCGACATGCTGATAAATTCATTTTTGACATATCTTCGGTGTGAGCTGAACCGTTCGGCTCACACCGTTCTGTCGTATCACACCGACATCCTCCAGTTCGCGCGCTTCATTACAGGCGACCATCCCGACCAATTCAGGCCCGAACTGACCGAGCCGGCAGACCTCCGCAGCTGGACACTCAGGCTCGCGCAAAGCGGCGTATCGTTGCGCTCAATCCGACGTAAGGTCTCCTCGCTCAGCGCTCTGTTCCGCTACCTGATGCAACGTGGACTGATGACCCATAATCCGGCCCGGGAAATCCCCCTGGCCCGTCCGCATGCCGACCTTCCGACATTCATCCGTCAGGACGAGATGCAACAGATCATCGAGTCCCACCTTGACACGCTGATGAGACCGTCGGATGCCGGGGCATCCTCTACAGAAAATTCCACAGATACCGTCGACTCGTTCACCGACACACGCAACGCCCTGATTCTGCTCATGTTCTACTCCACCGGTCTGCGCCTGAGCGAGCTTATAGGCCTTATGGACGCCGACGTAGACACGGCCCGGGGCGAACTAAAAGTGCTCGGCAAGCGTAATAAGGAAAGACTGATTCCTTTCGGAACCGAGCTTGCTGATGCAATCGGCGCATACCGGCTCCGCCGCAACGCGGAAGGAGCGACATCGCCAACCGGACGATTCTTCACCCGCCCCGACGGCAGCGACCTCTATCCCACCCTGGTGCAGAGGCTCGTGAAAAAAGAGTTGCAGGGCAACACCCACGCCTCGCGCCTGTCGCCCCACACGATGCGCCACAGCTTCGCCACCGACATGCTCAACAACGGAGCCGACCTCCGCAGCGTGCAGAAACTTCTCGGCCACGAATCGCTTCAGACTACGCAGGTCTACACCCACGTGACCCGCAGCGAACTTCAACATAATTACAAACTCGCGCATCCACGCGCACAAAAACATGGAGGAAACTTTTAACTATGGACGTTAGAATTCAAGCCATCCACTTCGACGCAGGCGAACGCCTGGTTGCATTCATCAACAAGAAAGCCGAACGCCTCGCACGCCACAACTCGGCTATCACGACTGTCGACGTGAAGCTCACCGTAGTGAAGCCAGAGACCGCAATGAACAAGGAAGCCGTTGTGAAAGTAACCCTCCCCCAGGGCGAGACCGTGGCTGCCAAGACTGCCGATAGCTTCGAGGAAGCCGTAGACCTCTGTCTCGAAGCAATCGAGAAGCAGCTCGAAAAGCGCAAGAACGCATAATTCCGCAAGGAGCCGAGGCGCAGCGCCGCAACCATCAGGCGGTGTGACGGGAATCATAAAATCCCGTCGCACCGCCGTGCTTATTTAGCACCCCGGCATGGCAAAACCATCGGGCCGTCCGAGTTTCCGAATGCATTTCATTGTCAAATTGCAAACGTCTGTTTACACTCGCTCGCACAAGCGCCCGACATCCATTAATTTTGCCGGCATTCCCACCGCAACGCGCGCCGCAACATCTGCCGCGCCAACGCTGAACCTTACGGAATATCGAGACGTTTTATTTCTGACATTACACATTCATCACCATGCCAGACTCCAATCTCAAGACTACATCGCGGGCAGCCCGCGCAGCAATCCGGCGCACCCGACGCGCCGGAGCATCGGCCGCCCGCATCGGTGCCGGTGCGTGGCGCCGTATTCCACGGCGCTTACGTCTGTGGATTATCATTGTCGCCATCCTCACCGTGGCAGCCACCGTACTTGCAATAATCTTCCGGCCCGCGCCACCTCCCGAACCTGCTCCCACCGTAGAAGTAGAGGCCGTCAGCACCGAAGATGTCAGCATCTACGGCGAATATGTAGGGCGCGTACGCGCTCAGCAGTTTGTCGAGGTTCACGCCCGCGTGGAGGGCTATCTCGAAAAAATGCTCTTCTCGGAAGGTACATTCGTAAAAAAAGGGCAGACACTCTTCGTTATCGACCCGCGTGTCTATGCAGCCAAGGTCGACCGTGCTGAAGCCCAGCTCAATAAAGCGCGCACCCAGGCCCAGAAAGCAAAGCGCGACCTCGACCGCATACGCCCGCTCTTCGAGCAGAATGCGGCCAGCCGTCTTGACCTCGACAATGCAGTGGCCGCCTACGAAGGAGCCGTGGCCGACGTGGCCGTTTGCGAGGCAGACCTCTCTCAGGCACGCACCACACTTGGCTACACCACCGTCGTATCGCCCATCTCCGGCTATATCTCACAGCGCCACGCCGACATCGGCGCGCTCGTGGGCCCGTCGGGAAAATCGCTTCTGGCAACGGTCGTAAAATCCGATACCGTACAGATCGACTTCTCGATGACCTCTCTGGAATATCTCAAATCGAAGGAGCGCGACGTAAATATCGGACAGACCGATACCTCGCGCCACTGGAACCCATATATTACCATCACCAACGCCGACGGCACGGTGTATCCGCACAAGGGACTCGTGGATTTCGCCGACCCGCAGATCGACCCCAAGACGGGAACCTTCTCCGTGCGCGCCGAAATGCCGAACCCCGACCATAGCCTGCTTCCCGGCCAGTTTACCCGCGTGCGCCTACTGATGGACGTACGCCAACAGGCGGTGGTCGTACCTACCAAAGCCCTTTCGATTGAAAAGGGAGGTGCGTTCATTTATGTGGTAAAATCCGACGGCGTGGTTGAAAAGCGATATGTGGAAGTCGGTCCGGAAACAGGCAACAACACCATCATAGAGCGCGGACTCTCCAGCGGCGAGCGCATCGTGACGGAAGGCACCCACAAACTTCGCCACGGCATGAAAGTACAGGCTGTAGAAAGCGCTCACACCCCATCAGAAGCTTTATCAAACACCGACGGCACCAATGCAGCAGCACACTAAGAATTTCTTTCTCGACCATCCGGTATTCTCGATAGTAGTCTCTGTCGTGATATTCCTCGTGGGCATCATCGGTCTGACGATGCTCCCGGTCGACCAGTACCCGCAGATTGTGCCCCCGGTGGTGCGTATCTCCGCCTCTTATCCGGGAGCCGACGCCCAGACCGTAACTCAGGCCGTAGCCACGCCGATTGAGCAGGAAATCAACGGTGTGCCCGGCATGCTGTATATGGAATCGTCGAGTTCCAACTCGGGCAGTTTCAATGCGGCGGTAACTTTCGACATATCCACCGACCCGGATCTGGCTGCCGTCGACATCCAGAACCGCGTGAAAAAGGCCGAGGCGCGCCTGCCGGCCGAAGTGGTGAAAAACGGCATATCGGTTGAAAAGGAGTCGGCCGGCAAGCTGCTCACCATCACTCTGCTCTCGTCCGACCCGAAATACGATGAAGTCTACCTATCGAACTACGCCACCCTCAACGTGCTCGACATGCTGCGCCGTGTGCCGGGGGTGGGAAGTGTCTCCAATGTCGGCAGCCGCTACTATGCCATGCGAATATGGGTGCAACCTGACAAACTCGCCGACCTCGGGCTTACGGTGAAGGACCTTCAGGACGTACTTATGGACCAGAACCGCGAGTCGGCGGCAGGCGTAATGGGCGACACCCCGATGGAAGGGGTGGACATAACTTTTCCCATCAAAGCACGCGGACGCCTGAGCAGTGTCGACGATTTCGAACAGATTGTGGTGCGGGCCAACCCCGACGGGTCCATAATCCGTCTGCGTGATGTAGCCAGAATCTCGCTCGAGGCCCAGGGTTATTCCACCGAGAGCGGCATCGACGGCGTGAATGCCGCCGTGCTCAACATCAACATGCTGCCCGGGGCCAACGCCATGGAGGTGGCCGCCAGCGTAAAACGCGAGATGGAGGAGATAAGCCGCAGTTTCCCCGAAGGAATCACGTATTCCATCCCGTTCGACACCACTACCTACATCGGCGAATCCATCCATCATGTGTACCGCACTCTGTTCGAGGCGCTCCTGCTGGTAATCGCAGTGGTATTCCTGTCGCTCCAGAGCTGGCGGGCTACCATGATACCGATTGTGGCCGTCCCCATATCGCTCGTAGGCACATTCGCAGTGATGCTCGCATGCGGATTCTCGCTCAACATGCTTACGCTTCTGGGCCTCATTCTCGCCATCGGCATAGTGGTGGACGACGCCATCGTGGTGGTGGAGAACGTAGACCGCATAATGCGACGCGACCACCTTACGCCCCTCGAGGCTACCCGCAAGGCCATGCAGGGGCTCAACGGAGCGCTCATCGCGATGTCGCTCGTGCTGTGTGCCGTCTTCGTGCCTGTAAGCTTTCTTGGAGGCATCAGCGGCTCGCTCTACAGGCAGTTTACAGTGACGATTGTGGTTTCGGTTGTAATCTCCACAATCGTGGCCCTGACGCTAAGTCCGGTGATGTGCTCACTGGTACTGCGGCAGCCGCGTCGCGGACATAAGCCCGCGCGCATCTTCCGGCTTATCAACTACTGGCTGGCCAAGGGCAACCGGTTCTACTCGCGCATCGCCTCCCGATCCATGCTGAATCCACGCCTGATGGTTTCCACATTCGGCATTCTCCTGGTCGGAATTTTCCTCATGCACCGCCTCGTGCCCCAAAGCTTCATGCCGCAGGAGGACCAGGGATATTTCACCGTGGAACTTGAACTTCCCGAAGGCGCGTCGCTCGAGCGTACGCGCGAAGTGACTGACCGCGCCATGGCCTTTCTGAAAGACGACCCCGACGTGGCCCACGTGCTCAACGTGGTGGGTACATCGCCGAGAATGGGCACTAACCAGGCCCACAGCCAGCTGACGGTAATACTGCGGCCGTGGAGCGAACGCGATGCCTCGGGCTCGGTTAGTGCCGTGATGTCGCGTATCCGCGGCGAACTGTCGCGCTATCCGGAGGCAAAAGTCTACCTTTCGTCGCCGGCCATCATTCCGGGGCTCGGCTCGTCGGGCGGATTCGAAATGGTGCTCGAGGCCCGAGGGAACGCCACCTATACCGATTTACGCCAGGCCGTCGACACCCTTATGCATTACGCTTCAGGGCTACCACAGGTAAGCGGCCTGTCGTCGTCGATGCAGAGCGACATCCCGCAGTTTTTCTACGATGTAGACCGCGACAAGGCCCGCATGCACGGCGTGCCGCTTGCCGACATTTTCGCCACGATGAAGGCTTTCACCGGCTCGGTATACATCAACGATTTCAACATGTTCAACCGCATATACCGCGTCTACATTCAGGCCGAGGCTCCATATCGCGCCCGCCGCGACAACCTCAACCTCTACTTCGTTCGGTCGGCCTCGGGCACAATGATACCCGTCACGGCCCTGGGCGAGACCCATTATACCTCCGGACCCGGCACGATCAAACGCTTCAACATGTTCTACGCCGCCACCATCACGGGCGAGGCCGCCAACGGCTATTCCTCCGGCCAGGCGATGGATGCCCTGCTCGATGTGGTCCGCACCCACCTGCCCCCGAATATCGGGGTGGAATGGACCGGACTGAGCTATCAGGAGCGCCATGAAAGCGGCAAAACCGGAATCGTGCTGTCGCTTGCACTGCTGTTCGTGTTCCTCTTTCTGGCAGCCCAGTACGAAAGCTGGTCGATTCCGCTTGCCGTAATTCTCTCCCTTCCGGTGGCTGCCCTGGGCGCATATGCCGGCATATGGGCTCTAAGCCTGGAGAACAACATCTACTTCCAGATCGGACTGGTGATGCTCATCGGTCTCGTGGCCAAAAACGCCATCCTGATTGTGGAGTTCGCAAAGACGGAAATGGAACGCGGCCAGAAAGCCGTAGTCGCCGCAATCACCGCCATCCGCCTGCGATTCCGCCCTATCGTGATGACCTCCCTGGCCTTTATTCTGGGATTGATACCTCTTGTGCTGGCTTCCGGCCCAGGCTCGGCCAGCCGACGTGGAATAGGCACCGGAGTGTTCTTCGGCATGATTATTGCCGTCGCTGCGGGTATAGTTTTCGTGCCGTTCTTCTTCGTGTGGGTCCACCGGCTTAAACAACGCTTCAAACGTCATAAGAAACAATGAAATCCTCCTTCACCGCCATAGCCATGGCCGCCTGCGGCCTCGTCGTCCTGCTGGGAGCGTGCTCCCCTGTGGGAAAACTGACGCGTCCTGATCTCGAACTGCCCGAAGCCATCGCACCCGGTGCTACCGATTCCGCCACTATAGCCGATGTGGCCTGGTGGACATTCTACGGCGACTCGACGCTATGCCGGATGATCGAGCGCGCGCTGGCCCATAACCGCACATTCGCATCGGCGATAGCCCGCGTTGAAGCCGCCCGACAGCAGTTCAAGGGTGTGCGCGCCGACCAATGGCCAAAGATATCCGCCACTGTGGGTGCCTCGCGCGAAACCAACGACTACTATAACGAGCGGTTCATCAACGATCCCGAATACGACCTCAAAGCCTCCCTGCAGTGGGAACTCGATCTTTGGGGGAAACGCCGCAACGCCGCAAAGGCGGCCAATGCCGACTACCGCGCCACCCTGGACGACATGCGGGCCGTACAGATGGAGCTCGTGGCCGATGTCGCCACGGCATACTATCATCTTATGGCTCTCGACAGCGAGCTGGCCATTGTGCGTCGCACTCTCGTCAACCGCCAGGAGGCCGTCGACAAGGCCAAACTCCGCTTCGAAGGAGGCCTCACCTCCGAGCTCGTCTATCAGCAGGCCATAGTGGAGTTCGCGGCCACGGCCGACCTGGTGCCGCTGCTGGAATCGCGCATTGCCGCGTGCGAGAACGCCCTCTCGACCTTAATGGGGGAATTCCCGCAGCGGGAGGGCCATATAGAGCGTACCGCCATAGCCCAGGCAGCCATGACCACCGATTCAGACCTTCCGCTGGGCCTGCCGGCATCCCTTCTGGCACGCCGCCCGGATATCAGCGCTCTGGCCGAAAGAATGACCGCGGCAGCCGCACGCGTAGGAGTAGCATGGTCCAACCGGCTCCCTACACTCGGAATCAGCATTACAGGCGGCTGGGAAAACGACGACGCCAACCGGCTGATTTCATCCCCGTTCAGCCTGCTGGCGGCATCGCTCACCGGGCCGGTATTCGATTTCGGCTCGCGCAAAGCTTCGCAGAACAAGGCCGTAGCGGAATACGAACAGGCCCGGCTGGCCTACGAACAAGGCGTTCTTGTGGCCTTCCGCGAGGCGGCCGACGCCCTGATGAACTACCGTAAATCCCGGCAGAGTCGGGCGCTTAAAGCCCAGTCGCAACGGGCCGCCGGCAAGTATCTCCATCTGGCAACGCTTCAGTACGAAGGCGGAACCACCAACTATATGGATGTACTCGACGCGCAACGCCGCAATTTTTCGGCCCAGATAGACTACTCCAACGCCCTGCGCGACGAGTCGCTCGCACTTATCTCGCTCTACAAAGCCCTCGGAGGCGGCTGGTAATCCGATGCCCGCTACAGAAAATACCGGGCAACACTGAAATAAGCGATTTTTGGAGGCGGGGGCGGTTATCTCGCGATTTATGTGTAAATTTGTAGGCTGAAACATAAAGAAAACATCCTACAGAAGTCCACCCCGATGAAACTCAAACGTTTATACCGATTCATGCTGCGCACTTTCCTGCCGCTGTTTCTGATGACGTTTTTCATCTGCCTCTTCATCGTGCTGATGCAGTTCGTGTGGCGTTTCATCGACGATCTCGTAGGCAAGGGTCTGGAGACCCACGTGCTCGCCGAGCTATTCTTCTACGCGGCCCTGACCATGGTTCCGATGGCTCTGCCGCTCTCCATCCTGCTGGCATCGCTCATGACCTTCGGCAACCTCGGCGAGAGCTTTGAGCTCACGGCCATGAAGGCGTCCGGAGTCTCGCTGCTGAAGGTGATGAAGCCACTGATAATCTTCATCGGCTTCGTAGCCGTCGGAGCTTTCTTTTTCCAGAACGATGTGCTGCCGGTGGCCCAGACCAAGATGTATACTCTGCTCTACTCCGTAAAGCAGAAATCTCCCGAACTCGAGATTCCCGAGGGTGTATTCTACGACCAGATTCCCGGCTATAACTTCTTCGTCGACCACAAGAACCAGGAGACGGGCACCCTCTACGACCTGATGATCTACGACGTGAGCCGCGGTTTCGACAACGCGCGTATCATCCTTGCCGACTCCGGCCACCTCAAGCTGGCCGACGACAAGCAGCACCTCTTTCTGCAGCTACACAGCGGCGAGCAGTTCGAGAACCTGCGTGAAAACACCTCCGGCCATCATTCGCAGAACCAGCCATACCGCCGCGAGTCGTTCAGGCTCAAGGAGATTCTGCTGAAATTCGATACCAACTTCAACCGTATGGACGAGAGCGGCATGCGCAACCAGTATGTAGGCAAGAACATCGAGGAGCTGCAGGCCACAATCGATTCTGTGGGGCTGCGGGTCGATTCCATCGGCGCCACCTACGCCCGCGACATCAAGGAGCGCCCCTGGCTGCGTATCCCGTTTTATACCGACCGGTATGTTGACGGCGAGCGCGTGAAGATGCCGCAGAAGCCCGTCGAGATGGCCGAGCCGATCGACATCGACTCGCTCTTCTACCGCCAGCGCCCGGCAATGGTAGGCAGCTATCTCGCTCAGGCTCAGCTCAAGGCCCAGCGCGTGAAGCAGGACTACGAATTCAAGAGCTTCGCCATGGAGGCCGACCGCGAGACCATCCGCCGCCATCAGATCGAGATGCAGAAGAAGTTCACGCTCTCGTTCGCCTGCCTGATATTCTTCTTCATCGGCGCTCCGCTGGGCTCGATAATCCGCAAAGGCGGACTCGGCACGCCGCTGGTAATCTCCGTATTGCTGTTCATCTTCTACTACATAATCGACAATACGGGCTACAAGATGGCCCGCGACGGAAAAATCGAAGTATGGGCCGGCATCTGGCTCAGCTCGGCGGTGCTCCTTCCGCTCGGCATCTTCTTCACCACAAAGGCGATGAACGATTCGGCGGTGTTCAACATCGACGCGTACCGCAACGCATGGCGCCGACTGCGCGGCACCCTCCGCCGCGAGCTTGAAGTCAAGGAATTCACGCTCAACGAGGTGGAACCCGCCCGCGCCATCGAGATGCTGACGCGCCTGCAGGAGGCATGCCGCCATCTGCGCCGCGCCTACCGCGACATGAATCTCGGCAAGCGCCTCTACTATCTGGTGCGGAAATTCCCGGAGCGCGACAAGGCCCAGGCCGTACTCAACGATACGGTCGACTATCTCGCCAACTCGCGCCGGAAAAACATCATCGACGCCGTTAACATGTATCCCTTCCAGCTTACGGTGCGCACCGTGCGCGATGCCATGAGGGTGAACAGCCACCTCATTAATTTGTTTCAACAGCAGGAAGCCGCCGATGCGGCCTCCGGAACCAACGACAACCAAACACCTGATGAATAACGATATGGCCGACAAAACATCCACCGACACGATTGTTCTCGATTCCATCGAAAGCGCACTCGCCGACTTTGCCGAAGGCAAAATGGTGATTGTAGTCGACGACGAAGACCGCGAAAACGAAGGCGATCTCATCGTGGCCGCCGAAAAGATTACTCCCGAGCAGGTGAACTTCATGCTCAAGAACGCACGCGGAGTGCTCTGCGCGCCGCTAAGCCTTGAGTGCTGCCGCCAGCTGAATCTCATGCCGATGGTCGAGGACAACACATCGATGCTCGGAACGCCCTTCACCGTGAGCGTCGACCTGCTCGAAGGGTGCACTACCGGAGTCTCCTCCCACGACCGCTGCGCAACCATCCGCGCGCTGGCCGACCCGGAGGCGAAGCCCGAATGGTTCGGGCGCCCGGGCCACATCAACCCGCTCTACGCCCAGGACCAGGGAGTGCTTCGCCGCTCGGGCCACACAGAAGCGGCCATTGATCTGGCCCGTCTCGCAGGGCTGCGCCCCGCCGCGGCACTCATGGAGATAATGAGCTCCGACGGCTCGATGGCGCGCCTCCCCGAGCTTCGCAAGCGCGCCGACGAGTGGGGTCTGAAACTGATCAGCATTCGCGACCTGATAGCCTACCGCCTGCGCAACGAATCGCTCGTGGAAGTCGGCGAGAAGGTTCACCTCCCGACCAAGTGGGGCGATTTCATGCTCATCCCCTTCCGGCAGAAAAGCAACGGTCTGGAGCATATCGCCATTATAAAGGGCGACGTAAACACCCCGGAACCGGTGCTGGTGCGCGTACACTCATCCTGCGCTACGGGCGACATATTCGGCTCCATGCGCTGCGACTGTGGCGACCAGCTCCACACGGCCATGCAGATGATTGAGAAAGAGGGCCGCGGTGCCGTGGTCTATCTCAGTCAGGAAGGCCGCGGCATCGGTCTGATGGACAAAATAAAAGCCTACAAGCTCCAGGAGCAGGGTATGGACACCGTGGAGGCCAACCTCCACCTCGGCCATAAAGCCGACGAGCGCGACTACGGCGTCGGCGCCCAGATTCTACATCATCTCGGCATACGCAAGATGCGCCTGATGACCAATAATCCCACCAAGCGCATCGGTCTGAGCGGCTACGGGCTGGAAATCGTGGAGAACGTACCCATAGAAGTCGCACCCAACGACTACGACCGTTTCTACATGTCGACCAAGAAACACCGCATGGGCCACGACCTTCATCAGGTCGACTGAACCGGGCATCGCCGCCTCACGGCGGAGGCAGCTCTCACTTCCGAACATTGAAATACTGAAGACGAAACGATATACAGCGGCCGGACGGCCCGTCGCGGGCCACGCTCCCATATTGGAGCGTGAGCGTGAGGAAAGTCCGGGCAACGAAGAGCACCATCCTTCCTAACAGAAAGGCACGGGCAACCGTGCAGGCAACGTGACAGAAAACAACCGCCCCACTTATGGCGGGGAAGCCTCTTCCCTGAAGAGGCGCCACCACCCCACCGGGGTAAGGGTGAAAAGGCGGGGTAAGAGCCCACCGGGCGCCATCGCGAGTTGGCGCGCCGCACGGTCTGATGGGTTGCAAGGTCAAGTATACCGGCAGTGGAGCGCTGCTCCGGCCCCTGAGGCCGGCGGCTCCGAATGGGCTGCTCGCCCATTTGCCGGGGGGTAGACCGCTTTAGCCCGCGGGCAACCGCGCGGCATAGATAAATGACGGGCCGACACGGCGTCGGATTGCCATCGCGCAATCCCCCGACCACGAAAAACGAGAAAATAGTGTCGACATAACCCGGCTTACAGTCCGGCCGCTTTTTTACACCCGAGGGGGTCGCGCCTCCGGCATCACGCCGGCGACGCGGCCCCCTCGCTGTATCTCCGCGCCGACAAATTGTTCTTGCTCACAGGAGCACGGCTTGCCGAGGGGCGCACCCACGGCTTTATGAGGGCGTTTTCGCTAATATGAAATCTTTTTATCATCCGGAATCTAACCAAATGCTTGCGGCCGTTGTTATATTCTCGAAAGCATCCGAACGGCGAGCTATTCAATTGCCGCCGTGTGGACGCCGAGACGACGGATTGAAAAATTCATTATATAATCAAACGACTAAAAAAACTATTAATACTATGAACACCGCTCCTCTGAAAGGCATTAAGGTTGTTGACTTCACCAACGTACAGTCCGGTCCTTCCTGCACGCAGATGCTCGCATGGCTCGGCGCCGAAGTTGTAAAAATCGAACGTCCCGGATCGGGCGACGCAACGCGTAACGAACTTCAGTTCGACCCCGACTGCCCGAGCTACTATTTCCTGCAGCTCAACAGCGACAAGAAATCGCTCACACTCGACGCCGCCACTCCCGACGGCAAGGAGATTCTGACAAAACTGATTAAGGGCGCAGACATATTCGTGGAAAACCTCCACCCGGGCGCCATGGATAAGCTTGGATTCAGCTGGGAGGCCGTCCACGCCCTCAACCCGCGCTGTATCTACGGCACCATCAAGGGCTTCCCTCCCACATCGAAATACAAAGACCTCAAGGCCTATGAGCCTATCGCACAGGTAACGGCCGCAGCCGCCACTACTACCGGCTGGTATTCCGGCGACTACAACATTCCTACCTAGAGCGGCGCAGCCCTGGGCGATTCGAACACCGGCATGCACATGCTTATCGGTCTGCTGGCAGCCCTGCAGCTGCGCAACCAGACCGGCGAAGGCACCTACGTATACCAGTCGATGCACAATGCCTGCCTCAACCTCTGCCGTATCAAGACCCGCGACCAGCTCACCCTCGACAAGATCGGCTACCTCACCCAATACATGCAGTACCCCAACGAAAAGTTCCCCGACTACGTTCCGCGTTCGGGCAACACCGAGGGTTCGGGCGTGCTCGGCTGGACCTACAAGTGCAAAGGATGGCAGACCGACCCCAACGACTACTGCTACATAATCTTCCAGCGTGGCGCCAAGGACTTTGAGAAAGCCTGTCAAGCCTTCGGCTTCGAGGATTGGCTCACCAACCCCGACTTCAACACCGCCGACGCACGCGACCGCCACAAACAGCAGCTCATCGACCGCGTCCAGGCCTGGGCTCTCCAGTTCGACAAATACGAAATCGTCGAAAAGCTTGCACCCTTCGGCGTTCCCTGCGCTCCGGTACTCAACACCAAGGAGATCATGGACGACCAGACCCTCTACGACGGCAACACCCTCGTGAAAATCAACCAGGGCGGCAAGGTCGGCGAATTCGTAACGGTTGGATGTCCCTTCACCATCTCGGGCTACACCCCCACCTACGGTCCGTGTCCTACGCTGGGCGGCAACAACGACGAAGTGCTCAAGAGCCTCGGTTATACCGAAGTGCAGATTCAGCAGTTCGCCAAGAACGGCACCACCGAGCCTCTGCCCAACGGCCAGATGTAAGCGGTATTCCATCCGCGCCGGCCTGAAGAGAATGCCGGCACGACAATATAATCTGTGAAATGACCTGCCGGGGGAAGGGTAATCCCCTGAAACCGACGCCCGAGCGAGGGCAACGCGGTTTCCCCCGGAATCTTCGAATATAGTTTTTAGTTGTTAGTTTTTGGTTGTCGGCCGAGGTAACTCGGTTCCGAGTTACCGAGGCCTGACAACTAAAAACTATCAGAAAACACCACAAGGGGCCAGCCCCTTTCCAACATATCAACCAAACCTACAACCGAAGCGCCGGCCTCAACGCAATCACTATTCCGGCCGGCGCTTCATCAACTTTCAACTATAAGCTATGCAGAACACTCCTTCCACACCGGCCAATACTACATGCAACTGCCAGCAGCCCGCTCCGAAGTATCCCGAGCAGGTTACAGGCATGTACGTTCTGGCACGCGCCCTTAAAAATATCGGCATCAAGAACGTCTACGGCCTTGTAGGCATCCCCATCACCGAGGCAGCATATATGGTCCAGGGTCAGGGCATCCGTTTCGTAGGCTTCCGCCACGAGCAGCAGGCCGGCATGGCCGCCGCCACCGAGGGATACCTTACGAAGACTCCGGGCGTGCTTATGACGGTATCGTCGCTCGGCTTCCTCAACGGACTGACGGCAACGGCCAACGCCACCGTAAACTGCTACCCGATGATTCAGATTTCGGGAGCCTCCGACCCCACGATGGTCGACATGAACATGGGCACCTACGAGCAGCTCGACCAGTTCAACACCGCAAAGCCTCTGGTCAAAGCCGCTTTCCGCTGCAGTAAAGCCGAGGACATTCCTTCGGCCGTAGCACGCGCATATCGCGTGGCCGTATCCGGTCGCCCCGGCGGCGTCTACATCGACATGACCACTCCGGCTCTCGGTCAGGTGATGAACCGTGAGGACGCCGACAAGCTTTTCTATGAACCTGTCGATATCTACTCACCCGTAGCCCCCAACCAGGCCTCGGTAGAACGCGCCGCCGACATTCTGGCCGCTGCAAAACATCCTGCCATCCTTCTGGGCAAAGGGGCGGCCTACGCCCAGATCGACGACAAAATCAAGGACCTTATCGAGACTTACAGCATCCCCTACCTCCCCATGTCGATGGCCAAGGGCCTGATGCCCGACGACGGGCCGCTGAGTGCCCTCTCATGCCGCTCTACAATCATGAAGGAGGCAGACGTTGTAATGGTGGTAGGCGCACGCCTCAACTGGATGCTCTCGTTCGGACGCGGCAAGTGGAATCCCGCCATGAAGTTTATCCAGCTCGACGTGGCTCCTGAGGAAATCGACGTGAACGTGCCCATCGCCGCCCCCGTGGTGGGCGACCTGGGGCTCTCGCTCGACGCAATCCTCGCCGCCATGAAGACGCGCAAGATGAGCGCCGATCCGGCATGGGTTCCGGCCCTGCAGGCGGAAACCAAGGCAAAAGGCGTAAAATTCCAGGAGCGTCTGACCGCCAACAAGACTGCGATGCCGATGGACCACTGGACTGCTCTTGGCGTAATCAAACCTCATATCGAAGGCAATCCCGACATCATCCTCGTAAACGAAGGTGCCAACACCCTCGACGATACACGCGACGCCATCAACATGAGCCTCCCGCGCCACCGCGTGGACTGCGCCACATGGGCAATCATGGGTATGGGCATGGGCTCGATGGTCGGAGCTGCCGTGGCGACCGGCAAACAGGTTGTCGCCATCGAAGGCGACTCTGCGTTCGGCTTCTCGGGCATGGACTTCTCCACGGCATGCCGCTTCCAGCTTCCCGTCACAGTGGTAGTATTCAACAACGGCGGCATCTACAACGGCGTAGGCAAGCCCATGGACAATACTTCGGACCCGGCCCCGACCACTCTCGACATCAACGCCCGCTACGACAAAATCGCCGAGGCATTCGGCGCGCAGGCCTACTACGTGCAGACACCTGAAGAGCTCGACAAGGCCCTTACCGAAGCTATCGCCTCGAAGAAACCCGCGCTGATCAATGTACAGCTCGCTGCCGATTCGGGCAAGGAAAGCGGCCACATAGGTTATCTCAACCCCGCCCCGCTGCAGCAGATTACAGTCTGACTTCCCTACACTCTCAACCTACCGCCGGGCTCCGGCCGACACACCGGAGCCACGGCGGCTCTTCACTTTCAACTAAAAACTAACTTCAAGACAACAGGATTATGCTACACATCATCATCTACGCGATTGTCCCGATATTCGTTGTAATGATCGCCGGATTCATCGCAGGGAAAAAGGGTGCGTTCAGCGGCAAGGATGCGAAAGCCTTCAATAAGGTTGTGCTCGACTTCGCATTGCCGGCAGCCCTTTTCGTTTCGATTGTCGATGCAAGCCGTGAGATGCTCGTGCGCGATATCAAGCTATCGCTGATTTCGCTTGTCGGCATCATGGTCTGCTTCATGATTGTCTATTTCATCTACGCCAAGTGTTTCAAAGACACCAACAAGGCCGACGGCGCCATAATGGCCCTCGTGTGTGGTTCGCCCACCATCGGCTTCCTCGGCTTCGCCGTGCTGGAGCCTATTTTCGGCACAACCCCCTATGTGGCTCTCGTGGTAGCCATAGTCGGTATCGTGGTCAACGCCGTAGGCATCCCCGTAGGTCTCTCGCTGCTCAATTCCGCCAACGAGAAGCTCAAACCGCTGCCTGCCGGAGCCAAGAAGCCATCGGCATGGGGCCCGGTGATTCACGCTCTCGAACAGCCGGTGGCATGGGCTCCTATCCTTGCCGTAATATGGGTGATTGTCGGACTTCCCTGGCCGAAATGGGCGAGCCCGTCGTTCGACCTCATCAAGGGGGCGAACGCCTCGATGGCCGTATTTGCCGCAGGCGTAACGCTGTCGGCAGTCAAGGTGACCGTCAACTGGCAGGCAGTTCTGGGTGTTATCCTCAAGCTGTTCATGATGCCGGCATTCGTGCTTGCTCTCGGTCTGATCTTCCACATGGATCTTCTCAACCTCAAGATGCTTGTGGTGGCCTGCACACTTCCTCCTGCCTTCTCGGGCATCATCATCGCCTCGGAATACGACACTTACGTGGCTACCTCGACCTCCTCGCTTGCGCTCAACATGATAGTTTTCATCGGAGCGCTCCCACTCTGGATCTGGCTCACCGAAGTGTTCTACCACATGTTCTTAGGCTGACGCCACGTCGACCGTCGGACACTGTTCCCCTTATAACTCTATAGTTCTTCCGACTCCGGGCCGCTCTCCCTGCTCACACCGCAGTGGGCGGCCCGGCTCTTTTACGAATCACACTATGACCAGACAGATAATGGACGGCTGTACGGCCGCCACCCACATAGCCTACGCACTGAGCGACGTGGCCACCATCTACCCCATCACACCCGTGGCCTCTATGGGCGAGATTGCCCAGAAATGGGGCATGAAGGGACGTAAGAACTACATGGGAGTGCCTATGCGCGTCGAGGAACTCGAAAGCGAGCTTGGCGCTGCCGGAGCCTGCCACGGCGCCCTGGCCGCCGGATCGCTGGCAACGACGTTCACCAATTCGCAGGGGCTGATGCTGATGCTCCCCAACATGTTCAAGATGGCCGGGAACATGGTTCCGGCGGTATTCCACGTCGGCGCCCGCTCGCTCGCCACCCATGCACTGAGTATCTTCGGCGACCACAGCGACGTGATGGCCACGCGAACCACCGGCTTCTCCATCCTCGCCTCGGCGTCCGTGCAGGAGACGATGGATCTCGCCCTTGTAGCCCATCTGGCAGCCATTGAGGGGAGCATGCCGGTGCTTCACTTCTTCGACGGCTGGCGCACCTCGGGCCAGATGGCCACAATCGACGTTATCGACTACGAGACAATATGGCCGCTGATCGACCGCGAGGCGATAGCGCGATTCCGCGCCATGGCTCTGAACCCGGACCACCCCACCCTACGCGGGTCGGCCCAGAATCCCGACGTATATTTCCAGAACGTCGAGGCCTCCAATCCATCCTACATGGCATTCCCCACAATCGTGCAGGGAGTGATGGACCGCGTGGCCAAAGCTACCGGACGCCAATACCACCTCTTCGACTATGTCGGCGCGCCCGATGCCGAGGTGGTGCTCGTATCGATGGCTTCGAGCTGCGAGGTAATCGAGCAGACCGTGGCCGACCTCAACCAGCGCGGCTACCGTGTGGGGCAGATCAAAGTGCGCCTCTACCGCCCCTTCAGTTCGGCCGACCTCGTGGCGGCGATCCCGCCTACGGCCCGCACCATCGTTACGCTCGACCGTACCAGGGAGGCCGGAGCCGAGGGCGAACCGCTATTCAAGGATGTGGCCACGGCGCTGATGACCCATCGCTTCGGCGATGTCCGCATAATAGGCGGCCGCTACGGCCTTTCGAGCAAGGATTTTTCACCCGCAATGGTGAAGGCCGTGGTCGACGAGGCGCTTTCTCCCACTCCGCGGCAGTTTTTCACCGTCGGCATCACCGACGATGTAACCCGGCTCTCGCTTGATGTCGACACGACTTACAGCCTTTCCGACAGGGCTATGCACCAGGCCATATTTTTCGGCATGGGTTCCGACGGCACCGTGGGCGCCACAAAGCAGGCGGCCGGCATAATCGGCGATACCGAAGGTCTATACGCGCAGGCGTTCTTCACATATTCGGCAAAAAAATCCGGCGGCTATACCACCTCGGAGCTCCGTATCGCTCCGGAACCAATTCATGCCGAATATACCATTGAGAATGCCGACTATGTGGGTTGCAACAAGGACACATATGTAGACCGCTTCCGCCTCGTGGACCGTCTGCACGACGGGGGTACCCTCGTGCTCAACTGCGCGTGGACCGACGAGGAGATGTCGACGCGCCTTCCCGCCACCCTGCGGCGCGCCATCGCGCAACGCAATATAGCCTTTTACGCCATCGACGCCTAGGCGATAGCCGCCCGCTTCGGCCTCGGCGTAAGGGTGAATATGATTATGGAGACCGTTTACCTCCATCTCTCGGGCCTGATTCCGTTCGATACGGCAATCGCCCAGCTCAAGCAGAAAATCACCGAAACCTACATCCACGAAGGCGAGGCCGACGTAAATGCCAACATCCAGGCTGTGGACGCTGCCCTGCAGGGGCTGCGCCGTGTGGCCGTTCCGCCCGAGTGGGCCCGAGCCACTGATACCGATGCGCTCAAGGCTGCCGTCTATGCTCCGCAGACGGGCAACCGGCTGCTCTCAACCGTGGACTTCTTCCACAAAATCTCGCAGCCGTGTATCCGCTTGGAGGGGAACGAGCTGCCCGTATCTGCCTTCACGGCCAACGGTACGATGCCGATGGGAACCACGGCCTTCGAGAAGCGCCGGATTGCCATCGATGTGCCTGAATGGGATTTCTCGAAGTGCGTGCAGTGCACGGAGTGTTCGCTTGTCTGCCCTCACGCCGCCATACGCCCCTACTTGCTCTCCGACGCAGAACTGGAAGCCGCTCCCGCAGGTCTCACCACCCGACCTGCCACGGCCAAAGGAACGGAAGGCTATCACTTCCGCATCCAGGTCTACTCCGAGGACTGCACGGGATGCTCTTCGTGCGCGATAATCTGTCCGGGCCACGCCCTGACAATGAAGCCAATTGCCACACAGCTTCCGTTGCAGATTCCGCTGCTCGAATACTGCGAGACAAAAGTATCCGACAAACAACCGCCAGTAGAACGCTTCACAATCAATGGCTCGCAGTTCCACCAGCCTCTGCTTGAGTTCTCGGGCTGTTGCGCCGGCTGCGGCGAGTCGCCATACGTGAAACTGCTCACGCAGCTTTTCGGTGAACGGCTACTGATTGCCAACGCCACCGGATGCTCCTCGGTATGGGGCGCCAACTACCCCAGCAACGCCTACTGCTCGCGCCGGCTCGACGGCCGCGGCCCGGCGTGGGGCAATTCGCTCTTCGAGGACAATGCCGAATACGGCTACGGCATGGCCCTGAGCCTGCGACAGCGCCGCGAGGCCGTCGGAGCCGCTATAGCCGAGGCTCTCGCCGACACGTCGCTCCCGAAGCCGGTCGCCGACGCCTTGCGCGCCTGGACCGCCGCGGCATCTGACCCCGAAGGCTCCTACAGCGCCGGACAGGAAGTAACCCGTCAGCTCGCCGCTCTCCCGGCTGAACGAATCGCCGACGGACCTCTCGCCATTATCCACGCCAATGAGGATGTGCTCGGCAAGAAATCCGTATGGGCTATAGGCGGCGACGGATGGGCGTACGATATCGGATTCGCCGGACTCGACCATGTGCTCGCCTCGGGCGAAGACATCAATCTGCTGGTAATGGATACCGAGTGCTATGCCAACACTGGCGGTCAGACATCGAAAGCCACGCCGCTCGGGGCGGTCACCAAGTACTCCCCCGCCGGCAAGCGGACATTCAAGAAGGACCTCGGACGGATGATGATGACCTACGGGACGGTCTACGTTGCCTCCGTAGCTCTCGGAGCAGACTATCAGCACACAATCGACGCGCTGCGGGAGGCCGAAGCCTATCCCGGACCCTCGATAGTGATATGCTATTGCCCCTGCATCAACCACGGCATCCGCAAAGGGCTCGGACACTCGATTGTAGAGGAGCGCGAAGCGGTGGAGCAGGGCTACTGGCCGGTGTACCGCTTCAATCCGGCAATTCCCGGTCCGGACGGACGCCCGACACTTACCGACGATTCGCCTGCAGCCTCCACGCTGACTCTCGACGGCCTCAATGCCTTCCTCGACGGTGAGGACCGCTACGCCGATATCCGCCTCGTGGCTCCCGCCGACGCCAAGCGCCTACGTCAGAAACTGTCGGACCGCACTCGCCTGATCAATATCATTATCCGCGGTCTGGCAGCTCCGGCCAAAGCCTGAAATTGCAACCTTACATAACGACAGAAGGGTGCCGCATTCAAAGTGCGGCACCCTCCCGATATATTAGGGCGTTATAATCAGTATACGAGCTCGAAGTCGTCGAGATACATCACGGAGTCGCCTCCGGCGAAGTAATCACCACCCTTCGAAGCCGAACAGGTTATGATGATGTTCGAAGCCTTGAGGTCGGTGCGCGTGTATGAGATGGGAATCTCTACCATTACGAGGTCGCTGCCGGCGGTAGTCTCGGTGAAAATCTTCTCGCCGTAGCCGATTACGTTGCTGTCGGTCTTGTGGAAGAGTTCGGCGCCTTTGGTCTTGACGACAACAGGCCAGGAAGTGCCTTCGGCTTCCTTGGTGGAACCGTCGACGATGGCCACGTAGATGATGCCCTTGTCAGGCTGCCCTTTCACGATGTCGGAAACATTGGGGTTGTCGTATTCGACGGTGCCGGGGGTGTAATGAACCCAGACGCGGAGTGCAGTCGGGCGCGAGGTGAACGGACGTCCCCAACCGAGTATGCCGTCGGTTCCGTCGGTCTTGAGATATTTGCCCACGAAAAGGTTGCCTGCGGCGAACTTGCCAAGAGAGCCTACGCCGACAAACTGGCTGCAGAGCTTGGCCGAGTACTGGCCGGAGTGAACCTTGTCGGTAGCCTGCTGAGTTACTTCCTTGCTCATAGTGGCCGAGCCGTGGTTACCGCTGTCCCAGAACATATCGGCCTCGCTTGAGGCGGGAATCAGCACATTCTTACGGTCGTTCAGACACTTGGCGCTGGTCCATTCCTCCAGACTTGCGTTCTTGAGCTGAAGAGCTTCCTCGGTGGTGAAGCGGGCGATGGAAGATTCGAAGCCGATGCATACGGCCTGATATTCGTAGGTGGTTCCGGGTTTGAGATCCGTGAGCACTGCGGAATAGTTCGAGCCGACTGCGGGAGCCCTGCGGGCGGCGCGACGACGGGCGCCCGACTGTCCGGGACCGGCTGCCACGAAGCTCCACTGCTGGGTTCCTGCCTCGCGGTAGTTGAAGCCGTGGTTCTCGATGCCGTCCTTAAGCACGGTGCCGGTAATCGTGGCCTGGGTGGCCCATACGGCAGGCGAGGCTGCGGGGAGTTCTTCGATCTGGACGCTGGCGTCGGTGAGGATAACCTTCATCAGGGCCACACCCGTGCGCCCGTTGGCGTCGGTGGCGCGGATGGTGATTTCATGCTCGCCATTGGGGAGGAGGTTCATGAATGCCTCGTCGAATACGAGTTTCATCTCCTCGAATTCGGGATTGGTGGCCTCGCCGGTGTGCTTCTGGTGAATGTAGCTGAAGCCGTGTGCGGCAAGCGCGTCGGCCACCGAGGGTTGCATTCCGAAGATTTCGAAGTCGTTGCCGCCGATGCCGAGCGCATCGAAGCCTGTCGGGCAGCTGATTTCAACGGCCTTGAGGGCGCAGACGCTCTGAATCCAGAGTTTGCGGGTCTCGAGTTTGCCGGCCTCGCCCACTACGGGAGTGGCAAGGTCGAAGCCGATGCCACTGATTACGGGAGCCGATTCGATGAGGATATGGTCCTCGACTACGATTTCGCTCTCGTCGACCACAATCTGGAAGAGCCCGGCACCGATGGGATCCTGGCCGCCACCATTGTTGTATACAACCTTGAGCTTGTATTTGTAGCCGGGACGGGCATTCTCGATCACGCCCTCCTTCTTCACGTCGGAGCCGTCGGCGGTCTTGGCGGTGAAGGTGTAAGCGATGTTCTTATCGTAGGAGGGCATCATGAAGTAGCCGGGGGTTTTCTCCATATCGAAGCCCTCGAAGGTGAGCGTGCCACGCTTATGTCCGGCGGTCACCGAGGGGTTGACGATGGCATCCTTCACCTCCTGGTCGTATTCCACCTCGACCACAACGTTGGAGATTTTCAGTTCGAGGTCGATCTGTATGGTCTGGCCTTTGGAGATGGTGAACGGCTCGCGGGCCTTGAAGTACTTCTTGTCGAACGATGCCGAAACGGAGTCGCCCGTCCATGCCTCGGCGATGTAGTTGTCGGAATTCAGCCAGACGCCCTCGGCGGGCACCTGCCCTACGCCGTCGAACTTGCGCACGAGTCCTTTGCTGTTGGAGATCCAGATAAGGGTCTTGGCGGCAAGCTCGTCGCTTGCCACGCCGCCAGCGCGTGAGGGGGCCTTCTTACCACCGGTGGTTACGGTGCCGCTCACGTCGTTGTTGAGCATCGGACGGATGAGCACGCGGCCCTGGCCATCGTCCGGCGAATCATAGTTTATTTCGTCGCTGCAACCGCTGAACGTCAGCATGGCCGCGAATGCGGCTGCAAGCGAAATTAATGCTTTGTTTTTCATCTGTTCAGTAGTTTGCGGGGTTATACACGGATAAGGAGAACCATTGTCTTTACAAGACCTTTGGAATCGGTCACGGTGATTTCAAACTTATGGTCGCCCTCCTCGAAAATCAGCGGGATGAACTTGGTGATGTTGAACTGGAGGTCGTGAGCGCCATTCACCTCGTCGGCACTCGGGAAGCCGAGTCCTGCAAGACCTTCGGCATACTCGCCCGGATCGGCGAGGTCGAACTGGCTTGTCAGGCCGATGCCGCTGAGCATATCTTCGGTAAGGAAGTCGGAGATAATCTTCACCTTGAGCGACTTCACGCCGTTTTCGCTGTGGATATCGACCACAGCCGGCTTCAGACCCTCCTCTTCGCCGAATTCCTCGGCCATGTTTGCGCCTTCGAGGTCGAGTGTCGAGCTGCTGAAGGTGATGGCCTTGTCATCGGGGTCATCGGGTTTGGGGTCATCGCCGCCCTCTTCCTGACCGGGACGGCCGCTATCGTCAATGACATCCTCTTTGCTGCTTACGGTGCCGTCAACTTCATAAGTTGTAACACCGCAGTCAACCATAACACCTTCACCCTCGGGAATTTCGATATTACCGGTCTCGTCGGCGGGAGGATTGGGGTTGATTCGCAGGGCGAACTTCACGAGACGGTGCTGTCCGGGCTGTATGTCCTTGAGCACGTGGGTGAAATCCTCGCGGGCGCCGCTTACGGTGCCTTCAAAGTGAACTTTCATTGTCGAAAGGCCTTCGGTGTATGCGAAATAGCCCGAGCGGGTCTCATCGGGAGCAAATTCGAGGTCTACGCCAGGTTCGCCTGTGAAAGTAATCTTCACATCGCCAGCCGATGCCTTCTTAAGGGCTTCAGTAACTTCAATCGAGACGCGTACGTTGGCCAGAGTGCAGACGATGGGGTCGACGTCGGTAACATCGTTGGCTTTGATCTGGAACTGCTGTTCGCCGGCGTAGTAGGGTTTCTCCCATTCCACGGGCTGGGGGTTGTGCGATTTCACGCGCACGGTGTAGGTACCAACGGCGAAGGTAGGTGCCGGAGGCATCGTGGCGTAGGTCCAGGAAGCTACTTTCGAGCCGTCTGACTTTACAACCTCGACGATAAACGGGCTGAGGTCGGTGACGGCACGAGATTCGGGCGCCTTCGCTCCCTGAGCATCCTCTTTCTCTGCCTCATAGGTGTTGACCGAGGCGAGGATGCTTGCAGTGTTGAGCGTACCCTTCTCTTCTTCTGCCAGGTCGTTGGTCCAGGTGTCGGAGCAGGAGGTAAGCCCTGCGAAGGCGGCAGCGGCCACGACGGCCAATGAAATTATATCGGTTTTCATATCAGATAGTCGGAGTTAAGATTAGTAAGTCAGCTCGATGTCGTCGATATAGAGGAGCGAGCCCTCGTATTTGCCGTCGCTGAGGTTGCCGAAACCGGGTTTTGTCAGGTTATCGTTGCTGATGGTCTGGCAGGCAGGGTTATTTGACGAGCGGAAAGTCACGCAGATTGTAGCAGCCTTGGCGCTTCCGGCAGCATAATCAAGAGCAAATGTGTGCTGTGTATAGTTGCCTACGGCATTAAGATTGCTCTTTCCTTCAGCAATGACGTTGCCATTGGCATCCTTTATCTGGACCTCAGCATAACCGTAATCGGCGCTGTTGCGAGGTGAGTATTTATACCAGAATTTGAGCGCGGAGGGACGGCTGGCAAATGAATAACCATATGTGGGTTCGCCGCTCGCGGGAGTAGTGCCGAGATGAAGCGAGCCTACAGTAAGATTTTTGGCATTCATACCGCCGTTGGCGTCGCTATAGCCCCACCCGATAGTCTTTACAACTGCCGCATATGCGCCGGAGTGCTTATCGTCGGTGCGGTCGGTGCCGGAACGGGCCACATAGGCACAACCGTCGTGTTTAAAAGCATTCGTGCCGCTGCCACCTGCCGATGTCGTGATAAGGTTCATACTGCCCCAAGGAGTGGTTTCTGCCGGGCCGAGATAACTTTTCCACCAATAGTCAGAGCCTCCGGGCTGAATCTCCCAAGTCTCCATATCGGAATATGGAAGCTGGGGAGCTGCCTCGGTTGTGAAGACTGCGGGAGAACAGAACTTTCCGCCCTGCATGGCCTTTAGATAATATGTCGTAGCGGGCTTTAGATTATCGATGCGGATGGTCGAGCCGGTGGGCGTCACGTCGACCTTCGAATAGTTGGCGTCGTCGATCGAGAGGTAGAAGGTGGTCGAGCTCATGTCGGCCGAAGCGTCGGAGCCGTCGTTATGGCCGAGCGAACCGATAGCGTAGGTGGCAAACGCCCCGGCGCCGTCGAAGCTCACGTTATGGTTGGGCTCTGTACGCTTAACCTCGATTTCTCCGGTCGATAGAGAGCCCGACGTGCATTGGAAAACGATGTCGCCCTTGGCGGGAATTTCCACAACCACATTGTATTGCCCTTCGCCGGCAGGAGTGATGCTGCTGATTGTGGCGTTGCTCCATGTGCCGCGAGCGTTCTTAAGCCTTACCTGAAGTGCCGTCTCGGCATCGTTGCCGTTGTAGGCAAGTGTGAAGGAAAGGGTCTCTTCGTCGACGTAGAGCGTCCGTGTGGACACCACGCTCATCTGAAGCTTCTCTACCTCGACGGTAAGCGTAAGAGGTTCGCTGACTTTGGCGTATTTGTCTTTGGCCACGAGGGTGAATGTGGAGGTGTTGTCTCCGCCTTCAACGTAGGTAAGCTGCGGAATCAGTTCGGTAAAGTCGGCGATGGCCATCTGGCTCTTGATACCTGTGAAGCCATACTCCTTGAAGCCGAGGTTGCCCATCACGGCGAGGTCGGTAGGCTGAGCCGAAGCGAAATCTACGCTCGAGGGGAAACGCTGCGTGTAAAGGCTTTCAGAGCTGGTGGTGAGCACGCCCGTGGCTACCTCGCCATAGGCAGTGGCAACCATGCGGACCTTGTCGGCTGCGGCATGCGAGCCCTCAACCACTTTGAGCGTCTCGCCCGGGGTAAAGCCAACCGCGGCCAGCGTCGGAGCGGGAGCCATGAGCACCTGGTCGGATATGTCGATGGGAACCTCTTCCTCCACGAGGTCGGAGTTGAAGGTTATGTTGAGCGTGCCGGAGCCGGCGTCGATGTCGAGCGTCACCACATAGTGGTGGCGAGCCTCGGCCTCGAACGAAGCGGCGGCAAGCTTGGCACTGAGGCCGTTAGGTTTGGTTACGTTGGCAAAGACCTCCACATGGCCGGTCTCGACGTAGGCAGCGCGGGTCTCGTCGGCCGTAAACTCGATGGAAGCGGCTTTGGGGGTCTGCACCTCGGTGGAGTATTTAGTGAAATACCCCTTGAACTCGTCGGTATAAACGATGCTCACCATGGCGTTGGCCAGACGTGCCGTAACAGAAACCGGCGTAGTCTGGTTCTCGCGGATGCTGAGCTGCGTCATTCCATAATAATAAGGACTGTCGAAACCATCCTGGCCTTTGGTGCCATAAGTAGCCTCAAACTCGTAGGCGCCTACGGGGAAATCCTGAGCGGGGTCGAAATCGGCGAGTGAGCTCCACGTCTGCACGAAGCTGCCCGAAGTGGAGCGCAACGTCAGGCTGAGGTCGGCGGCAGTAATCTGCTTGGCCTCGGGAGCACGCGAATCGCCGCGGGCGGGAGCGCCCTTGGGAGCGTTGGCGGGAGCGGCAACGTCGTGGCTCACATTGAGATCGAGCACGAGACGCCCCTGCTGGTCGCTTGTGGCGTCGAAAGTATCGCTACACGAGCTGGCGCCAACAAGCAGCGATGCCATAACGGCACAATTCAGTAAATGTCTCATCTTTTTTCAGATTATGTAATTACTATATTACTTTATCAGTTCTTAGAAAAGCCAGGAAAACCACTGACAATCAGAGTATCCATTGCAAAAGCATTCCATTGGCGGCAATGTACGCCACAAACCTGTTAAATTTTCAGAGCCCTTCGCTACGCATGGCAGCGCGGCAAGTGGGTTGCTTTGGCAGAGCCTACGGGAGTATACACACAAGGTCTAACTGGGTCAATATTCGGTCAGTGCCCTCTGATTATATGATATATCCATCTGAAAATCATTAGTTTCGGATCCCTAATCCATAGGAGAATCTCAAACCATCTTTCCATAAGCCTTTCATAACAAATTGCCACAAATGTACAAAATTTCCTCCATATATTTCTATTATTTTTGAAATATATTAACAAAACGCCTCCCAACCGTCTTTTCCACCTCTAATTTTCAGGCCTTTCCACCATTCCAACAATCCCCAAAAGTGAATTTCCCCGTTACCATAGCATTGGAACCATCCAGCAAACGCCAGAAAGCATTATAATATCGGCACTTACGCCCGGCATGATTACATAATACACTTCAATCTTTCTTACCGGCCCTTACCGGATTGAAGCCTTTTTAAATCTCTATCAAGTTCCTTGATGCTTTCAAGCTGAGCCAGATGCTTTTGCTCCTCAATATATAAGGTATATTCTTTTTTAGCCTTTTCTACGGCAAGTTCATGCTTAATCCTTCCTGCCGTCTCCAATATATTATGTCCGTTCATGGCAAGAAGCATATCGAGCTTTTCAATCCAATCTTTCATATACATGACCCGATGGTTTAACGCCTGAGTTTCCGCAAAAGCAAGATACTGTTCCACAATCAGTTTGAGATTCTGAAGTTCAGTTTCATCAAGATAATTTTTCCCGGTAGCGATGTCGCATTTGCGCACTTTACCCAGCTTCGAGATTGAAGTAAGTCCCATATTTGGCAAACAATGATTTGCCCTATAATAGACCAACTGCGCTGCGGTCTGACCACTTACAGCCCAAAGAAGTTTGTTTTGCACCTTTTTAAAGAAATCGAGCGTTATCTGAGCATCCGGATTATAATCTATGCTAAGACGATAAATATCTTTTACCTGCTGATAAAACACTTTCTCTTCAATCCGGATGGCACGTATCCGATCCAGAAGTTCTTTGAAATAATTCATAGAACTGCCGCTCTTGAAGCGCTCGTCGTTTAGAGCGAATCCTTTGACGATATAATCGCGCAACCGCTGAGTAGCCCAAATGCGAAACTGCGTACCCCGCTGTGACTTAACTCTATAACCCACAGATATTATTACATCGAGATTATAATAATTGGTCGGTTTGGTAGAAAAATCGGAAATTCCGATTTTTCTCTTGGAGGCTTCTTCTGTTAGTTCTCCTTCAGAGTAAACATTGAGAATATGCTCATTAATTGTAGAACGCGACTTACCAAACAATTCCGACATCTGGTCAATGGTCAGCCATACAGTCTCATCCGCGAAAAGTACGTCAACTTTTATATCTCCGCTCTCCGAACGATATATTATAATCTCGTCATTCATATCTCAACGTCGCTTTCGTTTTTTTAAATTGAATATAATCTGACAAAACTTGAGGATTGTTTCTATTTGTCGCTGTAATGGCCTTTGAGGGAGACGATCGTGACTATTACACGTTCATTCTCAATGCCGTAAATCAGGCGGTCACCCTTGTTTATCTCACGGCTCCAAAGCCCGGCCAAATCGCCTTTCAGCTGCTCGACATGGCCCATACCTGTGGTAGGATGCTGACGCAACTCCTCAAATAAATTGGCTATTTTCTTGAGGGTTTTCTTTTGGCGGGACATACGCCACGCTTTCAAATGGCTTTCCGCTTCAGGGGTAAAGACCAATGTATAGGTCATATGCCAAGAAGGTCTCTGATTTCATCCATTGAGTAAGCGCGACCCTTTCCGGCTTTCATTTCCGCCAGGCCGCGACGAACCGAAGCCATATTCTCGGAGTCGTTAAACCATGCATCGCCGGAGGGGGATGGATTCTCACTCACTTCAACAGTCAGGGAATCGGCTTTGGAAATAAGGAGTGTCTCTATGTAATTTTTCAGGCTCTTACCCTGCGCGACTGCCATGATAGACAGTTTCTGTAAGGTCTCAACCGGCAGGTCGATATTCTTTCGTTTGATATTTAATGCTGTTGCCATATCTATTAAATTTACCCCACAAAGATATATAATGTATATCATATACACAAAAGCCAATCACTAAAAGTTCGACATTTTTGCAGCATGAATGCCCTAAATCAAGACCGTCTGCTGAAACATAGGTGAAACATTTATCGTGCAGAAAGAGAAAAGTTGTTCTTTTAGGATATTTTTGGCAAAATTCACCTCGCCATAAGAGCCTGATAATATTCAAAAAAACGCAGCAAAACAAGATAACATCTTGATTTACTGCGTTTAATCTTGGTCGGGGTGACAGGATTCGAACCTGCGACCACCTGGTCCCAAACCAGGTGCGCTACCGGACTGCGCTACGCCCCGAAGGGCTTTGATCCGACGGACCGTCGGTCAAAGCGCTGCAAAGGTAAGAATAATTTTGCGTTCGCGCAACAACGACCGAAAATGAAATGAAAACGAAATATGTTGTGACATGGGTAAAATGAAAAAACGGGAAACTCGGAAAAAGATTTGCACGGTTTAGAAATAATGTATAATTTTGTCGCGTGAACCGGCACGCAGCCGATTCCAACTTAACAAAACCGATCCGGCAAAAGATGAAATGCATCCGCCACATAGCTTCGACGGTCCCCATGCCATCCGGCATGGAGATGATGGCCATGGATATGTGCATGATGTGCCCCACATCGTGCCGGTAGGCTATGCATGAAATTTAATTAAACGTTTTATAGCATCCCGGCACCCCGCAAAGGTGCCGGGTTCGTTTTTTAATCAGACACCGTATGGACTTCAGCAAACTACGTTTTGAAACGCGCCAGATTCATGCCGGGCTGACACCCGACGAACCGACCGGCTCACGCGGTCTGGCAATCTACCCTACTGCCGCCTACCGTTTTTCAAGTTGCGAATACGCCGCCAATCTCTTCGAGCTATCCCAGCCGGGCAATATCTACACACGCCTGCAGAATCCCACCACGACGGCCTACGAGACGCGCATCGCCGCACTTTACGGTGGTGTGGGGGCAGTAGCGACCTCATCGGGTATGTCGGCCATCCTCGTGGCCGTGACGATGCTCGCCGGAGCGGGCGACAATATCGTCACGTCGCCCTTCCTCTACGGTGGTACATACAACCTCTTCCGCCACACCCTTCCGCGCCTCGGCATCGAGGTGCGCATCAGCGCTGAGGTATCGCCCGAGGCTATCGGAGCGTTGACCGACGAGCGCACCAAGGCCATCTTCGCCGAGAGTATGGGCAACCCGACGTGTGCTGTTCCAGACCTTGAGGGGATTGCCCGCGTGGCGGCCGCCTGCGGCATTCCATTTATCGTCGACAATACGTTCGGAGCGGGAGGCTACCTCTGCAACCCCCTGGAATGGGGAGCAAATATAATCTGCGACTCAGCCACCAAATGGATCAACGGCCACGGCACGGCTATGGGCGGCATAATCGTCGACGGGGGTAACTTCGACTGGCGCAACGGCCGCTTCCCCAATATCGACGGTCCTTCCGAGGGATACCATGGCCTGAACCTCTGCGATGCCTTCGGCAACGCCGCCTTCATAGCAAAATGCCGGGTAGACGGTCTGCGCGACCTCGGCACCTGCCCGTCGGCATTCGATTCATATCTTATGGCTCTTGGTCTGGAAACTCTGTCGCTGCGCGCGTCGCATCAGGTGAAATCCGCGCGCCGTATCGCCGAGTTTCTGCGCGACGTCTCCGAGGTGAAGAGCGTGAGCTACATCGGCTTCGCCGACAACCCCTGGCACGCCAATGCCGCCCGCTACTTCCGCTTCGACGGCGACGGTCCCGTAATCTCCGCCGAGCTGCAGGGTGATGCCGACACCACCGCACGCTTTGTGGAGGCTCTGCAACTGGCCGCGCACATGACCATGATCGGCGACTCCATAACCGTGGTCACCCACCCGGCCTCCACCACCCACAAGCAACTCTCCGCGTCCGACCTGATCAAAGCCGGCGTGACCCCTACCCTGCTGCGAATCTCCCCGGGACTCGAAGACCCGGAGGACATCATCGACGATTTCAAACAGGCCTTTCACCGTGCCGGACTATGCTGAACATCTACCGACATCCGCGTCCGTTCAAGCTCGAATGCGGCGCCGTTCTCCAGAATCTTGAGATAGCCTACCACACCTACGGGGAGCTCAACGAGCGAGGCGACAACGCCGTGTGGGTATGCCATGCCCTTACCGCCAACAGCGACGTGGCCGACTGGTGGCCCGGCACGGTGGTGCCGGGAGGATTCCTCGACCCTGCACGGCATTTCACCGTGTGCGCCAATATCATAGGTTCATGCTACGGGAGCACCGGGCCGCTCAGTACCGACCCTGCCACCGGGCGCCCTTACTACGACCGGTTCCCGCCGCTGACCATCCGCGACATGGCCCGCGCACTCGCCCTGCTGGCCGATGCCATCGGCATAAAGCGTCTCGGCACCCTCGTGGGCAGTTCCGTAGGCGGCTTCCAGGCCCTGGAATGGGCGGCAGAGCAGCCCGAACGCTTCGGGCGACTCGTGCTCATAGCCACGTCGGCCAAAGCCTCGCCATGGACAATCGCCATCGACGAGACCCAGCGTATGGCCATTCTGGCCGACTCCACCTACGGCGAACCGCGCTCTGACGCCGCCAAAGCCGGACTGGAGGCGGCACGCGCCATCGGACTCCTCACCTACCGCGGCCCGCTGGGCTACAACGCAACCCAGCAGAACCGCCCCGCGTCCGAGGGCGACGACGCTCCGGTGCGCCTGCACCGCGCCTGCACCTATCAGCGCCACCAGGGAGAAAAACTCAGCACACGCTTCAACGCCTATTCCTACAAAACCATCCTCGACGCCTTCGACACCCACGACATAGGCCGCGGACGCGGAGGCATGCAGAGTGCCCTCGACCGGCTGACGATGCCGGCGCTCGTGGTCGGCATAACTACCGACATCGTATTCACTCCCCCCGAGATGCAGGAGCTTGCCGGTCAGCTTCCCGATGCCGTCTACCGCGAAATCCGCTCGGAATTCGGCCACGACGGCTTCCTGGTAGAACACGGCCAGCTGAACGCCATACTCAACGACTTTATGAAACAACTCTGAATACACACATATATATTTATTATATAATATGAAAGAACTCAACATAGGCCTCTTCGGCCTCGGAACGGTAGGCAGCGGCATCTTCACGGTGCTGCAGCGCGCACGCAACTGCCACGCCCGCATCAGCCGCATCTGCGTGCGCTCGCTATCGAAGCCCCGCGCCGTAGAGGTCCCCGAAAATATCCTTACCGACAACCCGGCCGACATCCTCTCCGACCCCGACATCGACCTCGTGGTGGAGGTAATCGACAACGCCGAGGCCTCGTTTGCCATCGTCAGCGAAGCCATGCGCCGGGGCAAATCGGTGGTAAGCGGCAACAAAGCCATGATCGCACGCCACCTGCCTGAACTCATCGAGCTACAGCGCCAGACGGGCACCGCCCTGCTCTACGACGCCTCGGCCTGCGGGTCGATACCCGTGATCCGCAACCTCGAGGAGTATTACGACAACGATCTCCTTCTGGAAGTGAAGGGTATCCTCAACGGCTCGTCGAACTACATCCTCTCGCGCGTGTTCGACCACGGCGAGGACTATGGCGAGGCGCTCCGCCGCGCCCAGACGCTGGGATTCGCCGAAGCCGACCCGAGTTTCGACGTAAAGGGATTCGATTCGCTCTTCAAGCTGGTGATAATCACCGTACACGCCCTGGGGCGCTACGTAAGTCCCGACCGGGTGTTCACCTACGGCATATCCACCCTGAGCGACTTCGACATCCACTACGCCCGCGAGAAAGGGGTGAAAATCAAGCTCGTGGCCCAGTGTGTGAAGCTCGATGAGGAAAAATTCACCATGTTCGTGATGCCCGAATTCGTGGCGCCCGGCAAATACATCTACAGCGTCGACGACGAATACAACGGTGTGGTAATCCGCGGCGAATGCTACGACCGCCAGTTCATGTTCGGCAAGGGAGCAGGGAGCTTGCCCACCGCCTCGTCGATACTCAGCGACGTAATGGCGCGCCACCACGACTACCGTTATGAATACAAGAAAGCCGGTCACGCGGGGCTGCCGGAATATACCGACGACGTGGAGCTGCGCGTCTACCTGCGCCACCCCGAGGCCGCGCTCCCTGCCGACCTGAAATTCTTGCGCGTCACCGAGAGCTATGTATCCGACCGCGGCTGCTACACGGTTGGCGACATCAGCCTCTCCACCCTGCGCGCATGCCGCTCGCTGGCCGAGCGCGACGACATCTTCCTATGCAACTTCCCGCGCTTTTATCTCGACCTCGACTAACAAAAAAAATGCCGCGACGGAGGCCGCGATTCAAATTAAATCGCTAACTTCGCGGGTGAAAAATCAATAATTAGGGGTGCTACCCCGCCGAGTGCTCCGGAGGGAGCCTTGGAAAGCCTTCCACAGAGGGAAAGGCGCCGCGGCGGGAGCTGAGATTATACCCTTCGAACCTGATCCGGGTAACGCCGGCGTAGAGAAAATTACATCAATGAGCAAGCAAAGCTTCACCCATGCCTCGCGGCTTATAGCCGCGTGCGCCGCCTTCACGGCGGTATCGGGCGCTGCCACGGCCGCCGAAAGCGCTGTGGCAGCCGCCAGTAAAGACTTCAACACCTTTGCGGCCGATACGGCCACGACAAGGGGTGTGCACCTCCCCTCAGTGGAGGTAATCGCCAACCGCGCCACGGCCAAGACGCCCGTGGCATTCACCAACATCAGCAAGACTCAGCTCAGCCGCGAAAACGACGGCCGCGACGTGCCCTACCTCCTGCAGATGACCCCCTCGATGGTGGCCACCAGCGACGCAGGCGCGGGAATGGGCTACACATCTATGCGCGTGCGCGGCACCGACGGCACACGCATCAATGTGACTATCAACGGTGTGCCCATCAACAATCCCGAGAGCCACCGAGTATACTGGGTCAACATGCCCGACCTGGCGTCGAGCCTCAACTCCGTGCAGGTGCAGCGCGGCGTCGGCACGTCGACCAACGGCGCCGCCGCCTTCGGCGCGTCGATCAACATGCTCACCGACCTCCCAAGCGACGACGGCTACGCCGAACTGGCCGGTGCCTACGGGTCCTACGGCTCCCACCGCGAATCCATCCGCGTTGGCTCCGGCCTGTTGAAGGACCACTGGAGCTTCGACGCCCGCATCAGTCATCTGGGGTCCGACGGCTACATCGACCGCGCCTCGGTCGACCTATGGAGCTATTTCGGCCAAGCCGCTTACCGCAGCGCCAACACCACGGTGCGCCTTGTGGCCTTCGGCGGCAAGGAGGAGACGTACATGGCGTGGGACTACGCCTCGCTCGAGGATATGGAGCGCTACGGCCGCCGATACAATCCCTGCGGGCTCTACACCGACGACGACGGAAACCCCGCCTTCTACCCCGACCAGAAGGACCACTACACCCAGCACCATTTCCAGCTGCTGCTCTATCAGCGCATCACCAACAAGCTGCGCCTCAACGTCGGGCTTCACTACACCAAGGATTTCGGCTACTACACCCAGCTCAAAACGAAGCGCAGCCTCATTGAGTACGGCCTGGAGCCATACCTCAACTCCGACGGCACGCTCATTAAGAAATCCGACCTGGTGCGCGACAAATATCTCGCCAACCGCTTCGGCGGAGGCACCTTCAGCCTCAACTACCGTCAGGGGCGCGTAAACGCCACGCTCGGGGGCGCAGTAAACCGCTTCCACGGCGACCACTACGGCAACGTAACCTGGGTACGCAACTACATCGGCCCGATCAACCCCGACCAGCGCTACTATGATTTCATCGGCCGCAAGACCGACGCCAATATCTACGGCCGCGCAACCGTCGACATCTCGCGCACGCTCTCGGCTTTCGCCGACGTGCAGTACCGCCACATCCATTACACCATCGACGGCGACGCCGACTATTGGGACTACTCCATCAACGCCCCGGCTCCGCTGGCCTTCGCACGCAACTGGGATTTCTTCAACCCCAAGGCCGGAGTGAACTTCGAGAGCGGCGCCCACCGCGCCTTCGCCTCGTGGAGTGTTGCCCACAAGGAGCCGACCTCCGACAACTTCACCAACGCCCGTCCCCACGAGTATCCGCGTGCCGAACGCCTCTTCGACTACGAGGCCGGTTACACCTTCAGCCATAGCCTCTTCACGCTCGGACTCAACCTCTACTATATGGACTATAAGGACCAGCTCGTGCTCACCGGGCAGCTTTCCGACACAGGCAACCCGCAGAGCACCAACGTAGACCGCTCCTACCGCATGGGCATCGAGCTTCAGGGCGCCCTGCGGCCGCTCAAATGGTTCGACTGGCAGTGGAGCCTTACGCTGTCGCGCAACCGTATCCGTAATTTCACCGAAGTAATCTACGAAGAGGAGTATGCCAACCCCATCTTTATCGACTGCGGCGATACACCCATCGCTTTCTCGCCCGACGTGACATTCAACAACGCATTCAACTTCCATGTGGCCGGATTCGACGCGTCGCTCCAGAGTCTCTACGTGGGAAAACAATATATGAACAACGCCCGCTCCGAGGCAGCCCTGCTCAAGGCCTACTTCGTGAGCAACCTCCATCTGGGCTACACCTTCCGCGGGCTGCTCGGAATCAAGAGCCTACGCGTAGGGCTGAGCGTCAACAACATATTCAACGAAAAATATTTCAACAACGGCTATGCCGGTGCCGGCTACTCCGTAGGTCCCGACGGCAAGAAGGAGATTTACCGCTACGCCGGCTACGCCGCCCAGGCACCCACCAACGTGATGGCCACCCTGACCGCCCGCTTCTGACCCCCTAACCCCAAACCGCCACATATATGCCACTGCAATGGATTGAATTCCTCGGGCTGCTCACAGGACTCTGCTACCTCTGGTTCGAATACCACGCCAACCGGCTGGTATTCCTCGTGGGGCTGATCATGCCCATGATTTCCATGTGGGTATACTTCAGTAAGGGCCTCTACGCCGACTTCGCCATCAACATCTACTACCTCGTGATGGCCGGATACGGCTATCTGGCCTGGACCTTCAACTTCGCCAAAAAGGAGAAGGAGGAGCTGCCGGTGAGCCATGTGGGATGGCGCCGCGCGAGTGTGCTGGCGGTTGTGGCGGCCGCATTGTGGGCAGCCCTGGCCTGCTGGCTTATAACATGCACCGACTCGACCGTGCCCTACGCCGACGCCTTCACTACTGCGCTGAGCATCGTGGGAATGTGGATGATGGCGCGCAAGATAGCCGAACAGTGGCTGGTCTGGTTTGTTGTAGATATAGTATGCGTGGCCCTCTACTTCTATAAGGGCATCTACTTCTATGCGGTGCTTTATGCCGCCTATACGGCCGTATCGCTGCTGGGCTACCGCAAATGGCTGCGCATCATGGCGTCGCAGAAGCCCCAAACCGCCGCCATGACTCAATCGTAAAATTCAACACATTATGGCAGATCAGAAATCCGAGACACGCAAGCGCCGAATAATTCTCCTCGTGGCATTCGCCGTGATGATTGCCGGAGCATGGTATTTCACCCGACTCGCCGCCGGCTACGACGGCGAGACCGCCGCATGGGTTCATATTCCCCGCCACGCTACCGTCGGGGAGGCCAAGGATTCGCTCCGCGCCGCACTCGGCGACCGCTTCGGGTCGACCGTAGCCATGCTGTGGAGCCAGGATATCGGCAAATCCCACGGCGCCTACCGCGTGGAACCGGGCGAACGCGCGTGGCGGGTGGCCCGCAGAATCAGTCAAGGGAACCAGACACCCATAAAACTGACATTCAACAACCTGCGCACCTTCGGCCAGCTCGCCGAATCACTCGCAGCGAAGATGGATTTCACCACACCCGAATTCATAGAGGCCGCGAGACGCCTCGAAGCCGCCGACGGCCTTACCGACCATGAATTCGAAGCGCAGTTTCTGCCAGATACCTACGAGGTCTACTGGAGCGCATCGCCCGACGACCTTATACGCAAAATCCGCGCCAACTATGCGTCGTTCTGGACTCAGGAACGCCGCGACAAGGCTGCCGCACAAGGGCTTACGCCGCTGCAGGCATCAGTGTTGGCCTCGATTGTCGAGGAGGAGAGCAACCGGCGCGACGAGCGCCCGCAGATAGCGCGCCTATATCTCAACCGCCTCCACCGGGAGATGAAACTCCAGGCCGATCCCACCGTAAAATTCGCCGCCGGCGACTTCGCCGCCCGGCGAGTGGCCGGAGCCATGCTCCAGACCGACTCCCCTTACAACACCTACCGCTACGCCGGACTGCCCCCCGGAATCATCCGCCTCCCCGAGGCCCGCACCATCGACCAGGTCCTCAACGCCCCCGACAACGGCTACATCTACATGTGCGCCCGCCCCGACGGTTCCGGCTACCACGACTTCACCGCCAGCTACGCCGACCACCTCGCCAACGCCAAGCGCTTCCGCTCCGCCGCCTACAGCCACTAATCCCCCCTTATCGAGAATAATCAGTAGTTATCGAGAATAATCGGGATTAATCGAGATAACTCCCGATTAATCCCGAAAAAAATCGCGGTAAGAAATGTAAAGTTTACTTGACTTTTTGTAAAATTTTATTTACCTTTGTGGCGTTAACCCAATAAAACCACAAAAGCTATGAAAAATCTGCTTTTTCCCGAAAAATTTAAAATCGTCGGCTGGATTATCTTCGTCGCAGCTGTTGTTGCCGGATGTCTGATATGGGCCGATATGCTCCAGCTGGACGGCGTGGCCGAGACGGTGGTCAACGACGCCGCAATTATCGGTACGGCGCTCGGAGCGCTGATGATTGTATGCTCGCGCGAACCCCACGAGGACGAGATGATACGCTCGATACGTCTGGCGGCTCTGCTCAACTCGCTCTACGTGTATGTACTGCTCCTGATTGCCTGCACACTGCTGATCAACGGTGTGGAATATTTCCGCTTCATGGCCGCGAATCTCGTGCTGTTTCCGATAATCTACGTGATTCTGTTCAGCCTGGAGATGCGACGCTACAATAAAATGAGTGAAGATGAAGAATAGAATCAAGATTGAGCGGGCCGAGAAGGGCGTCACCCAGCAGGAACTGGCCGAGGCCGTCGGCGTAAGCCGCCAGACCATCGTAGCCATAGAGAAAAGCCGGTTTCTCCCCTCTACACCGCTGGCGCTCAAGATTGCCCGCTATTTTGCCAAACCGGTGGAAGCCATCTTCATACTCGAAGACGGCGACTGAAAATTTCCGAACACAATCAACAAGAATCAATAAGTAACTGGTCGAAATTATTTTAATATTTCCGGGAGGAAAATTTTCAGGAGATTTTTCTCGATGAAGAAGGAGTGTAGATGTCTACACGACTGATGAAGAGAGGAAAAGATGCGAAAATTTTACCGCGGAAATGTTGAAATAATTAGACCAGGAAAGTATAAAATAATTTTGAACAGTTACTTATGAAAAGCAAAGTACATTTCAGCCTATACTGCAAGATAATCACCATTGCGGTGATAGCGCTGTTCGCCATCGGCATAGCCACAACCACGATGGAAAAATCAACATTCTGTCTGCTTATTGCCGTCGCAGCGCTGGCCGTCGCTACAGGTCTCTACTATTGCCCGGTCTGCGTTGAGGCCGATGCAGACTCTGTGAAGATCCACCGGTTGCTGTCGCGCCCCAAGGAATTCCGTTACGCCGACATAGAGGCGGCCGACACATGCTACCCCTCGGCCGGCGGCATCCGACTCTGCGGCAGCGGCGGCTTCTTCGGCTACTGGGGCTATTTCAGCGACATAATAATCGGCCAATATTTCGGTTATTACGCCGACCGCAGCCAGTGCTTCTACATCCGGCTTAAAAGCGGGCGCCAATACGTAGCAAGCTGCGAGAACCACGTAGCGATGGCCGCCGCAATCGAAAGCCATATTGAAAATATCCGGCCAACCGGCCGGAACTAAAGCGACAAATAATCGGAAGCGGGAGTGTGCAAATCCAAGAATAATTCTTATCTTTGCAATCGAAACCGCGAGCACCCATAGTTCAATGGATAGAATATTGGATTCCGGTTCCAACGATTGGGGTTCGACTCCCCATGGGTGTACTAATAAGATGCAGAGAGATGCCGTCCGGTGTGTTGCCGGACGGCATCCTGTTTAATCGGAAATCAACGAATATTTTTCGTACTGTTTACAGCTATCCTATGGAAAGACCAGGCAACGAAGAAATCTGGGGCCGGATGATGAGCGGGGAGCGTTACGACGCCGCTCATCCCCACCTGATTGAGAAACTGGAAGCCACGCGCGAACTGCTGTGGGAGTTCAACTCGCTCCGCCCCTCCGAAAAGGCGCGTCGCGACGGGATACTCCACCGCATTCTCGGCAGCCACGGCGAGCGCTTTCAGTTCAACCAGCCCTTCCGCTGCGACTACGGCGAAAACATCCACATCGGCGAGGACTTCTTCGCCAACTTCAACCTCACCATCCTCGACGAGGCGAGCGTGGACATCGGCGACCACTGTTTCATCGGGCCGAACGTAAGCATCTACACCGCCTGCCATCCGCTGGAGCCCGGCGAGCGCAACGACCTTGTGGAATGGGCCGAGCCGGTGAAAATCGGCCATAATGTATGGATCGGCGGCAACGTAGTGATACTGCCCGGCGTTACCATCGGCGATAACTGCACCATAGGCGCGGGCTCGGTCGTGACGCGCGACATCCCCTCCTCCACCCTCGCCGCCGGCAATCCCTGCCGCGTAATAAGGAAGCTATAACGCCCCATGAACACTGAAAAATGAGCATCCGAGAGCGGCGTCAGCCAGCATCTCCGGTGCTCATTTTCCGCATTATTCCCGTAATTAGTCTATAGGCAGGCAACGCAGCAATGCGCGCCGCGCGTCTCCTGAATTATTTATACAAAACACATTCTATTTAAGAGTCCGATTCATCCGGATTCGGCTCCGGATTATCCGGGGTCTCGGGTTTTTCAGGTGTGTCGGTATGCGCGATACCCTTGTAGCTCAATTCCATACACGAAACCCCTCCGAAGTCACGCAGGATGTTTACGATACGGAATACGCCGTCGGCCTCGCTGCCATGGCCAACTATTATGATGTCGTTTGTATGAAGATCGGCCACCACATCCTGCGGCACCGAACTCCGGTAAACCTGATTTATGCCCGTAGGTGTAGCCTCGACATAATTGAAGGTATTCACACGAACGAACTTTGCCTCGGTATTGCTTCGCCAGCCTACAGTAGAGAAATCAGCCGGAGCCTCCACATAGATATCGGCCATATCGGGGTCGGGCGCATCGGCCAGACAGAACGGCCTCGACACATCGGCAAGCGAAAGCGCGTCGGCCATGCCCGACTGCGGACCGTAGAGCACAATGCCGGTCTTTTCCGGTAATGCGACCATACGTCCGATCACCCGGACCTTACGGATCACTTCGTTTTTATTTCCAAGGTTATCCGCAACGATAAACCTCAGTTCTATTTCCAGAGTCTCGCGGTCTGTTTCGGGAGCCTCGTATACGACACTGCATTTTACGGTCTGGGCATTGTATTTCTCCTCGAAGCAAACAGTCTCGCCATGCAGGCGGTCGAACGACACGACTTTCAGCGACGCCACATGCTCATGGATGGTCGACATGTCGACCTCATACCGATATTTATCTCCGGAAAGCATCTCGACTTTCTCGGAAGCTCCCGGAGTGACAAATATCGCGACATCCGACAGGTCGGGAGTGTTCTCTGTACACATTGTCAGCCCCAGCATCAACGATGCGCAGGCAACAAAGGGTAAAAATATACGTTTTAAAGACTTCATCATGAAAAAGGAAATCCGTGCCGCCGCAGTTATACAACGACCCCGCGGCGGCACGGACTGGTCTTCCGGTTATTTTTTGAGCTTGTAAGCCCTGACTTTAGCTACTTCCTTGTTTACACTGCCAAGGAAAAGCTTCTCGACGTTTTTGGTCTCGAACACAATCTGGAAATATACGGCTTCCGGATAGGTCTCCACCAGTTTGTAAGCGGCGATATCAAGATTCCTGTTACGGAACTTGCAGCTTTTGGGCATTACGAGGTTTTTCTTGTGGGTGGGGTTATACATCTCGCCGTTCACCTTCTCAACGCTTTTGAAAAGACCGAGGTACGAGGTGTATTCCACGGAGATTTCAGAATCTCCGACATATTCGAGATCGTCCATCCCCATCTCAAGCCGCACCTGGTCGAAGGAATACGACCGATTGTGCGACACGGAACCGCACGATGTGAAAATCAATGCGATTATGCATATCGAAATGACTTTAAATATCTTCATAGATTAAAGTTTAAAGAAATAGGTGAGGGTGAGGCGGGCGTCGTGGCCGATGTTGAACTGACGGTTGTCGACATCCTGAACAGGGGTCTCAATCACCATACCGTCCTTGCTCAGAATGCCGTCGCTTGCTGTGTGATATTTGGCGCTTACACCATACTCCAGGCCGATAGCAAGGGGAAGGTTGCAGATGTATGCCTGCAGACCGATAAAAGCTCCCAGCCCGATATTGAAGTTATTGCCGATATTATCCGAGTCGTCGCCGCCGTCGTACTCAGTTTTGGTACCTTTCGAGCCCCAGCCGATAGGAAGTTCGCCACCTACATATACGTCGAGGAGGTTGGAGCGGTTGAAGTGGTAGGCAACGCCGGGATAGAACATCATGCTGGTTTCCTTATCCACATACTTGTAGTCATCGTAGTCGGTAGTATCGGATTTTTTCCACCATTCGATTCCGAGTCGAGCCTCGACTTTGTCGGTAACCATGTATTTCAGGTTGATCAGAGGGAGAGCGGAGAAGTCGATGTTGCTGCTGGTGATGTTCTTGAACATCGAGGTAGTGGCACCGAGGTAAAGACCGAAGTCGCCTTTTTCAGCACGGTTGCCGGTACGTACTACCTGGGAGGTGTTTTCACCCGTTGTAATCTGTGCGTGTGTCAGGGTAGCACCCAAGCTGAACAACGTCAGTAATAGGAAAAACTTTTTCATTTAGAAATGAGTTAGGTTTATTTTTCGGCTGCTGCCACATCCGATTTAAATGTGAAATTTGCAATCTCAATACCGCCGGCAGCAAACAACGGAATGGCCGTTGGCGGTACCATTTTTATAAATCTTTGCAAATGTACACATATCTTCATTAATTACCCCCCCGAACAGCTAATTTTAGTTAACATATGCTTATTAATGTAAACAATATTCATAACTCACTGAAAAAATGTTATTTAGCATATTGAATTATTTTCTTGGCTGATGCATGAAAAAACAAGAAAGGCGGGGTGTCGGATAACGACACCCCGCCTTATGGGGATTATTTCCCGGAGAGCCGGGATTTTGTTCGAAAGAATTTACTCGGCAGCGGGCTCGAGGAGCACGACGCGGTAGTTGCCCTGGGCGTTGGCGGCTTTCATGAAGTCCTGAACGTCGGCGGGAGTGATGGCCTTGTAGGTGTCGGCCGCTCCGTTGAAGGTGTCGACGCCGTTCTGGGCCTCACCGGCCATGCCGTTGAGCCATCCACCGTTCTTCTCCTTGGCTTCTTCGATATTCTTTACGGAGAACTCAACCACCTTGGCGAGTTCCTCGGGAGTTACGTTGCTCTCCATATTCTTGAATTCCTGGACGATGTAGTCGAGCACCTGCTGCTGCATCTCAGGCTTCATGGGGAATGTGGACTGGATGGTGAAGTTCTGGCCGTCGTCCACGCGATCGAGCGATCCGGAGGCCCAGATGGAGTAGGTGGCACCCATCTCCTCACGAACCTTGTCGAGGAAGCGCTTGGAGAGAATCTGACCGGCTACGTTGGCCAGAGCACGTGTTTTGGGCGTATAGTCGATGTTGCCGTACTCGATTACGGCAGCATACGTCTGCGGAGTCTGCATCTTTGCCGACGAAACCGTCTGCTTCTCGCCGGCTTTCACCAGGAGGCTCGGGAGAATCTCGGGCTTCACTGTCTTGGCAGCCGCATCGGCGGGGAGGGTTGCGATATACTGCTCCACGAGCGGGCGGAAGGTATCCATGTCGATGTTGCCTACGAAGAAGAATGTGTAGTCGGCAGCATTGGCAGTCATCTTGCGCACTACGTCCTTGAACTGGTCGGCTGTGGCACCGTTGATGGCCTCAATGGAAAGAGCGCGGGAACGGGGATTCTCATAAAGGCTCTCGAGCAGGCGGCTCTGGAAGATATATTCGGGAGTGTTGACCTGATTTTTGAGCACACCTTCGAACTGCTTCTGAACGCCCTCGAACTCAGAAGGCACGACGTTGAAGTTGGTGAAAGTCATATAAAGCATCTCCATGGCAGTCTTGAGGTCCTTGGGAGTTGTGGAGCCTGCCACATCGCGGAGGTAATTGCCGAACTGGAGGTCGACGCTCACCTGCTTGCCCTGGAGGAATTTCTGAAGGTCCTTGTTGGTGTAGTCGCCGAGCGACATAACTGCATCGGCGGCATAGGGGAAGAGCACGAGAGTGCTGGCATAAGAGTCGGGGAGCACCGATGTGCCGCCTAAAGCCTGAGCGTCGAAGAGGATTTCGTCGGCCTTGAACTGAGTGGGCTTCACCACTACCTCAACGCCATTGGAAAGTGTGAGCTTCGTTGCGCCCCACTTCTCCACGGGAGTCTCGCTGACGATTTTGCCGGGAGCAGGCAGCTGCGGGATAAGCGGCTCGGCCTTCACCTCGTCGACAAAAGCCTCGATATTCTCGGCATCGACCTCAGCCATTGCTGCGGCAAGCTCCTCGGCGGTGGGCACCTTGACGCCTTCCTTCTCGGGGAGCATGGCCATTACGACACGGTTATCGTTGGTGATGAGCTGCTTGAGCGTCTGGTTAATGGCGTCGACGGGTACGTTGTTGGCCATAAGGCTCATGGTGTTGTACTCATACTCGATGCCGGGCATGGGGGTGCCGTCGATGAAGTGGCGCACGATTTCGCGGGCGTAGGCGGTGTTGTCGTGCTTCTCGCGGTTGTTGTAAGCGTTTTCGAGGTCGGAGAGATACTGGCTGCGTGCGCGGTCGTACTCAGTGATCGTGAAGCCGCCGCGGAGAGCGCGGAGCAGTTCACGATATACCGACTTGAAGGCGGGAATCATATCGTCGCCCTTGGCAACGCCTGTGAGCGAGAGAGCGTCCTCCGAGTTGGCAAGAAGGTAGTTGGAATAATCAGCCATGCCAACGGCAAAGGATGTGGAAGGGTCCTTGGCCAGCTCGGCGTAGCGGTTGTTGAGCATCGAGGAAATCATATCGAAGATGTAGTCGCTGACCATATATATCATGGTATTGCGCATCTCCTTGGGCATCACCTCGTTTTTGAAGAAGATGTTGAACATGGGGAACTGCATCTCCTTGTCGGCGCCGATGGCATAGATAGTTCCTTCGGTGTCGGGAACTTCCTCGATTTCGCGGGGCTTGGCGTCGGCAGGCATCTCGATCGGGCCGAAGAGCTCCTTGATTTTGCCCTCGATGCGGTCTACATCAATGTCGCCGACCACGATGATACCCTGCTGGTCAGGACGATACCACGCCTCGTAGTAGTCGCGGAGCGCCTGGTGGGGGAAATTGTCGACAACCTCCATCGTGCCGATAGGCAGACGATAGCCGTACTTCGACTCGGGATACATGGTGGGAAGAATCTGCTCGAGGATACGCATGCGGCCCACGTTGCTTGCGCGCCATTCCTCATGGATCACGCCGCGCTCCTTATCGATTTCCTCGCCGTCGAGCAGGAGATCGTCGGCCCAGTCGTGGAGAATGAGCAGGCAGGAGTCCTGCACACCTACGCGGGCGGTGGGAACGGCCGAGATGTTGTATACGGTCTCGTCGGTGCCGGTATATGCGTTGAGATTCTGACCGAATTTCACACCGACAGACTCAAGCCAGGTTATGAGCTGGTTGCCGGGGAAGTTCTTGGTTCCGTTGAAGCACATATGCTCCAGGAAGTGGGCGAGACCGCGCTGGTCGTCGTTCTCAAGAATCGATCCGACCTTCTGGGCGATGAAGAAGTCTGCCTGACCTTTGGGGGTCTCGTTGTGGCGGATGTAGTAGTTGAGGCCGTTGGGGAGCACTCCGTGGCGCACCTGCGGGTCGGCCGGCAGTTCGTCGGGCTTCTGGGCGAAGCCGGTGAAGGTCACCATGGCCATCGCGAAAGCGGCGAACAGCGTTTTGAAGTTGAATTTCATTGGATATGTAAGTTAAATGGGTGAATTTCAGAATCAGCAGTGCCGGAAGGGGAGTAAACTCCACCCGGTATTGGAGGCGGTTCATTTGGGTTAGACGCACCGGCAGCAAAAAAAGTTGCATCCGCGTCCGAAAAAAATCAGGACTACGGTAGAATCAGCCGAACAGATGGCGGAAGGCTTCTTCTACACGCGTCACCTCTACCACCTTGATGTTGAGGCGCGAGGTGTCGACTCCTTTGAGAGAATCCCTGGGAATGATAATGGTCTCGAGGCCGAGCTTGTCGGCTTCGCGCACGCGCTGCTCCATGCGCCCGGCCGGGCGGATTTCACCGCTGAGCCCCACCTCGCCGCTGAGGCAGACCGTGCGCGCCACAGGCATATCGACATTCGACGATAGTATGGCCGCGATAACGGCCAGGTCGAGAGCCGGATCGGCCACCTTCAGGCCTCCTGCAATGTTGAGAAACACGTCCTTCTGGGCGAGTTTGAAGCCCACACGCTTCTCGAGCACGGCAAGGAGCATATTCATGCGCTTGGAGTCGAAACCGGTGACGGAGCGCTGCGGAGTGCCGTAGGCAGCCGTCGAGACCAGCGCCTGCGCCTCGATAAGGAAGGGACGCACGCCCTCGATGGTCACGCCGATGGCGCAGCCCGAGAGGTCCTGGCCGTCGTGGCGGCTCAGCAGCATCTCGGAAGGATTTGTAACCTCACGCAGTCCGCGCTGACACATTTCGTAGATGCCCAGCTCGGATGTGTTGCCGAAACGGTTTTTGGTGGCTCGCAGGATGCGGTACATGAACTGACGGTCGCCCTCGAACTGCAGGACCGCGTCGACGATATGCTCCAGTACCTTCGGACCCGCAAGCGTGCCCTCCTTGTTTATATGGCCGATAAGCAGTACCGGCACATTTTCAGTCTTGGCGTAACGCAGCAGGCGGGCGGCGCATTCGCGTACCTGCGATACCGACCCTGCGGCCGACTCCAGGGCATCGGAGGCAACGGTCTGGATGGAATCCACTATAAGCAGCTGAGGCTCGATTTCGCGGATATGTTCGAAGATATTTTCGAGCGACGTCTCGGTGACGATATAACAGTTGTCGCTCAGACGCCCGATGCGGTCGGCGCGCATGCGGATCTGCTGCGGGCTCTCTTCGCCGGAAACGTAGAGGATACGTCGCGATTTGATGGAAAGGATGTTCTGGAGCACGAGCGTGGACTTGCCGATACCCGGCTCGCCGCCAACAAGCACCATCGAGCCGCTGACGAGGCCACCGCCGAGCACGCGGTTGAGCTCCTCGGAGGGCATATGGATACGCGTCTCGTCGCCTGCCTTGATTTCGCTGACGCGCTGGGGCGACGTACGCTGTACGATTCCGCCCTTGCGCGGAGACCCTGACCACGAGTCGGCCGACTTCGGAGCCACACGCTCCTCGACCATCGTGTTCCAGGCGCCGCATGCCGGGCAGCGGCCCACCCATTTGGGAGAGTCGGCGCCACACTCATTGCAGAACCATACTGTTTTTTCTTTCTGTTTTGCCATAGGCGGGAGAGAGTTTAAATTATGTACCGGGCAAGGCGCGTCGGCGGAATTCCGAAAGGACAATGGCCGTGGCCGTAGCTACGTTGAGCGACTCCACTTTCTGTCGTCCCGGCGGGAAGGAAGGGATAAGCAGACGCGAAGAAACGCACAGCTCAACCTCTGGGGAGATGCCGTTGCCCTCGTTGCCCATCACCACGACCCCACCCTCCGTGAGGGTCGAGCAGTAGATGTCGGAGCCGTCGAGAAAAGTTCCGTAGACCGGCATTCCGGCTCCGGCGAGACGCCGAAGCTCGGCAGGGAGGTCGACGTAGCGCACCTCCACGCGGGCAAGAGCACCCATCGTCGACTGGACTACCTTGGGGTTGAATACGTCGGCCGTATCGGTGGAGGCAAGAATGGTCGAGACGCCGAACCAGTCGGCCAGACGGATTATAGTGCCGAGATTGCCCGGATCCTGAACGCAGTCGAGCGCGATAACGAGGCTGTGCGGGTCGGGAATGAACTCACTCTTGATTTCGGGGATGTGGCATACTGCGAGCACCCCCTGGGGAGTTTTCTGCGACGACATACGGGCCATATCTCCCTCGGAAGCCGTGAGCAGCGGAGCCGTCAGGGAGTCGAGACGCGACGCGTTGGCATCGAGCCATGCGGGGGTAGCCACAAGCATGGCCGTCGGGAACAGTCCGAGCGTATCGAGCACGCCGCGCGTCCCCTCGATTACGAAAAGGGAATGCTCGCGGCGGTGGCGCGTCAGCCGCAGGGAAGCGATGAGCTTGCGCTCGGCGGCCGACGCCGGGCGCAAGCTGCTGGTGAATCGGTTGGTCATCTGGAGAATCAGCGCGAGGAGGCCGAATAGTTGGGCGCCTCGCTGGTGATGGCTACATCGTGCGGATGGCTTTCGTTGATGCCGGCGTTGGTGATGCGGGTGAAGGAGGCGTGGTGCAGTTCGCCGATATTGTGGGCACCGCAATATCCCATGCCGGAGCGCAGACCGCCGAGCATCTGATATACGACCTCGTAGAGCGTGCCCTTATAGGGAACACGCGCAGCGATTCCTTCGGGCACGAGCTTCTTGGCATCGGTCTCGTTGGCCTGGAAATAGCGGTCCTTCGAACCCTTCTCCATAGCTTCGAGAGAGCCCATGCCACGATAGCTCTTGTATTTGCGTCCGTTGAAGATAATTGTGTCGCCTGGCGACTCCTCGACGCCTGCGAGCATTCCGCCGAGCATCACGGAGTATCCGCCTGCGGCAAGTGCCTTGACAATATCGCCACTGTAGCGGATACCGCCGTCGGCGATGAGAGGCACCCCGGTGCCCTCAAGGGCTTTGGCTACATCGTAGACAGCCGACAGCTGCGGGACGCCTACACCGGCGATGATGCGTGTGGTGCATATGGAGCCCGGGCCGATGCCGACCTTCACGCCGTCGGCGCCGTTCTCCACGAGGTAGCGGGCAGCCTCGCCGGTGGCGATGTTGCCGACCACGACGTCGATGTCGGGATATTTCTCCTTTACGGCGCGGAGCACTCCGATCACGCCTTTGGAATGGCCATGGGCCGTATCGATTACGATTGCATCGGCACCGGCGGCAACGAGAGCGTCGACACGCTGCATCGAGTCGGCCGTCACGCCGACTCCGGCGGCAACGCGCAGGCGTCCAAGATGATCCTTGCAGGCGTTGGGCTTATCTTTTGCCTTTGTTATGTCCTTGTAGGTTACGAGGCCGATGAGATGGCCTTCGGAATCGACTACGGGGAGTTTCTCGATCTTATGGTACTGCAGAATTTCGGCCGCCTCCTCGAGATTGGTGGTCTGCGATGTGGTCACGATATTCTCGGAGGTCATCACTTCGTCGACGGGACGGTTGAGATTGCGCTCGAAACGGAGGTCGCGGTTGGTGACGATTCCGACGAGGATATTCTTCTCATCGACCACAGGGATACCGCCGATATGGTATTCTTCCATCATCTTGAGAGCGTCGCCTACGGTGGAACCACGCTTTATGGTCACGGGATCATAGATCATGCCGTTTTCGGCACGCTTTACAGCATGGACCTGTCGGGCCTGCTCCTCGATCGACATATTCTTATGGATTACACCGATACCACCTTCACGGGCTATGGCGATAGCCATTTTCGCTTCTGTAACCGTATCCATGGCCGCCGATACAATCGGGACGTTCAGGGTTATACGACGGGAAAAACGGGTGGTAAGATCCACTTCGCGGGGAAGCACATCGGAAAACGCGGGGATAAGAAGGACGTCGTCGAATGTGAGGCCGTCCATCTTCACTCTGTCTGCAAGAAACGATGACATATGGGGATTTTAAAGTGAAATACAATTATACTCCTCCGGGAAGCTACTCCCGCGAGGCTATATTATTGCACACAAAGTTACGAAAATCTGCGGAAATCCCCACTACCCCTCACCTTTTTTCCGACAAAACCTCACCGGAGACAGTATCGGATATATCTTAACAAAAACGGCGGTGTGTCATAATAGCCCATCTGGGTCGTCGCCTAAGGGGGTCTTCGCTTAGGCGAAGCGACAAAGTCGATTGCGGGTTCGGTCATTGACCTTAGTCAACTCCCTTCACCCTCACCCTCAGGCTCCTACCATCTCGGCCATTCTTTGCATAGCAAAGCGACCAAAGGTCGATGGCTGACAGCGCCCTCACCATCCGGGTGAAAAATATGGCGGTGTGTCAAAATTTCGAGTTTTGCCACACCGCCAGAATATTGGGTCAATATAGTAATTAAACTATCAAAGAGCCACTTTCTTGCCGTTGACCAGAAGGATGCCAGAGGGAAGGCCGCTGACAGTGGTGGTGCCTGCGGCAACGTTCATATCCTTGAGCAGCTCGCCGGCGATATTTACGATAACAACGCGGGTAGCCTCAGTTGCCGTAACGGCAATCGTACCTTTGCCCATAACCTTGATTTCGGAAACGGCTTCGGCATCGGCCACAACACCCTCTACACCGGAATACTCGGAAAGCGGATAGATTTCGGGATAGAACTGATTCCATCCTCCGGCCGTGCGATAGTCGGCAACTGCTTCGTCGGGCACATAGAGTTTGCGCCCTACATACACGTCGTTGACGTAATGATAGTTATTGTCGTCGAAGATGGTGTAGATTTCCTCACCGTCGAGTTCACCTTTTTTCACCGGAGGAGGCGTGGTAGCACGGCAGATAAAGGTTGTGAGACTGGGGCATCCTTCCCAGATGAATCCATACAGTTGAGTTATAGAGGCGGGAAGATCGACTACTGTCTGTGCATGGTTTTTATCGAAGCAGAAGTTGCCAATCCATTCCAGTTTGTCGGAAAACGTAAGGTTCTCAAGCTCGTAGCAGTTTCTGAATGTCCAATGGCCGATTTGCTTTACGCCCGGCATAACGACGGTCTTGAGTTTCTCGCAAGTGTCGAATGCATAATTGCCGATTGCGGTGACGGACTCGGGAAGAGTTACTGAAGTGAGGTCGACGCAATCGCTGAATGCACTCTGATATACGCCGACTACGGGGAGCTCGCCATACGTGCTCGAAACAATCGAGGACGGAATGACTATGTCGCCTACATATTTGCCGCCGTTTGCCAGTGAATAGACGTAACACTCGGTGTTGTTGGCATCCGTCCGGTAGCGGATACCGTCTTTTGAGATGTTTGCAGCTTTGCCATATGCTTCAAAGCCCGAAAATGCGCATAAACATGCGGCAACAAACGCAACACGGCCAAAAACACGGGATACGCCATATAGGCTCAGCCGACTGTTAGGGGGGGGTAAAATGCTCATTTACAATGATTTAGATTGGTTGATTAATAATTGAATGGATTAATATCGCTATGTGGCAAATTTAGCACCATAATCCGTATATCCAAATCAGATTATGCACTTTAAGTGTTAAAAATATATAAACAAGCCGCCGTGGCCTCTTGAAGAGGTTCACGGCGGCTTTTATGACAGGTATGTAAACGGGATTATTCGATTACTTCGGCTTCGGGCTGAATTTTGTCGGCTTCGCGGATTACGTCCTCGATGTCGTCCTTAGACCCGACTACGATGCGTTCATACTGACGCAGGCCGGTGCCGGCAGGAATCAGGTGACCGCAGATTACGTTCTCCTTCATGCCCTCGAGGTTGTCGGTCTTGCCGTTGATGGCTGCCTCGTTGAGCACCTTGGTGGTTTCCTGGAACGATGCTGCCGACATGAACGAGGATGTCTGGAGGGCGGCTCGGGTGATACCCTGGAGAATCTGCTCGGAAGTGGCGGGCACGGCGTCGCGGACAACGACGGTACGGAGGTCGCGGCGCTTGAGGGCGGAATTCTCGTCGCGGAGCTTGCGGGCGGTGATAATCTGGCCGTTGTGGAGATTCTCGGAATCGCCGGCGTCAACGACAACTTTCTTGCCCCAGATGCGGTCGTTCTCATCCATGAAGTCGCGCTTGTCGACAACCTGCTGCTCGAGGAAACATGTGTCGCCCGGATCGATGATGTTGACCTTGCGCATCATCTGGCGCACGATTACCTCGAAATGCTTGTCGTTGATCTTCACGCCCTGCATGCGGTAGACGTCCTGCACCTCGTTTACTATATACTCCTGCACGGCCGTCGGTCCCATGATGTTGAGGATATCGGTGGGGGTGATGGCACCGTCGGAGAGCGGAGTGCCAGCACGCACGTAGTCGTTCTCCTGCACGAGAATCTGCTTGGACAGGGGCACGAGATACTTCTTCTCCTCGCCGAGCTTGGAGGTGATGGAAATCTCGCGGTTGCCGCGCTTTACGCGACCGAAGTGAACTTCGCCGTCGATTTCGCTGACGATGGCGGGGTTGCTCGGGTTGCGGGCCTCGAAGAGCTCGGTAACGCGGGGCAGACCGCCGGTGATGTCGCCGGCGCCGCCGGTGGAGCGGGTAATCTTCACAAATACTTCGCCGGGCTTGACCTCCTGACCCTCCTCAAGCATGAGGTGGGCGTTAACGGGGAGTGCGTAGGTCTTGAGTATGGTTCCGTCGGCACCTACAATCTGAGCCTCGGGCACCTTGGTGCGGTCGCGGCTTTCGATGATGATCTTCTCGCGGAGGCCCGACTGCTCGTCGGCCTCGACACGGTAGGTGACGTTCTCCACGAGGTTTTCGTAGTGGATTTTTCCGCCGACCTCGCTGACGATAACGGCATTGAAGGGGTCCCATTCGCAGACTACGTCGCCGACCTTGATGTGGGCGCCATCCTTGAAGTAGAGTTTCGAACCGTAGGGGATGTTGGCCGAGGTGAGCATCATGCGGGTTTTGGGATCGATGATGCGCATTTCGGTAAGACGGCCGATAACCACTTCCACGGGGTTGCCTTCGGGAGTCTTCTCGTCTGTCTCTACGGTGCGGAGCTCCTCAAGCTCGAGGATACCGTCGTAGCGCGAAGTAATGGTGGAGATGGCTGCGATGTTCGAAGCCACACCGCCGACGTGGAACGTACGGAGGGTGAGCTGCGTACCGGGCTCGCCGATCGACTGGGCGGCAATCACGCCGACGGCCTCGCCGATCTGAACCGGACGGTGAGTGGCCAGGTTGCGGCCGTAGCACTTGGCGCAGACGCCATGCTTGGACTCGCAGGTGAGCACCGAACGGATTTCAACCGACTCGATGGGCGACGCGTTGATGCGGTCGGCAGCGGCGTCGTTGATTTCCTCGCCGGCCTTGACGATGATTTCGCCGGTGGTGGGATCGATGATGTCGTGAACAGCCACGCGGCCGAGGATGCGCTCGCCGAGCGATGCCACAACCTCGTCGTTGTTCTTGATTTCACGGCATACGAGGCCGCGGAGCGTGCCGCAGTCCTCCTCGCGGATAATCACGTCGTGGGCCACGTCGACCAGACGGCGGGTGAGGTATCCGGCGTCGGCCGTCTTAAGGGCGGTATCGGCCAGACCCTTACGGGCACCGTGGGTGGAGATGAAGTACTCCAGCACGCTCAGACCCTCCTTGAAGTTGGCGAGAATCGGGTTTTCGATAATCTGACCGCCTTCGGCACCGGCTTTCTGAGGCTTGGCCATAAGGCCACGCATGCCGGCGAGCTGACGGATCTGGTCCTTCGAACCACGGGCGCCGGAGTCGAGCATCATGAATACGGGGTTGAAGCCCTGGTCGGCTTCGGTCATCTGCTTCATGAGCACGTCGGTGAGGCGGGAGTTGACGTGTGTCCAGATGTCGATAATCTGGTTGTAGCGTTCGTTGTTGGTGATGAAGCCCATTGCATAATTGTTCATCACTTCCTCCACCTGCTCGTAGCCTTCGTTGACGATAGCCTCCTTTTCGGGGGGAATAATCACGTCGCCGAGGTTGAACGACAGGCCGCCGCGGAATGCCATGTAGTAGCCCATGTTTTTGATGTCGTCGAGGAACTGAGCGGAGCGGGGAATACCGCAGCGCTTGATTACCTTGCCGATGATGGTGCGGAGCGATTTCTTGGAAATGAGCTCGTTGACGTAGCCGATTTCCTTGGGCACATACTCGTTGAAGAGCACGCGGCCCACAGAGGTGTTCTCAACGAGGTGCTTGATGGGGTTACCCTCCTCGTCGATGTCGTCGACAACCACGCTGATGGGAGCGTGGAGGGTGATTCGACCCTCGTTGTAGGCAATCTGTGCCTCCTCAGGTCCGTAGAACTTCAGGCCCTCGCCTTTCGAGCCCTTGCGGAGCTTGGTGATGTAGTAGAGGCCGAGCACCATATCCTGAGACGGCACGGTGATAGGCGCGCCGTTGGCGGGGTTGAGGATGTTGTGGGAGCCGAGCATCAGCATCTGGGCTTCGAGGATGGCCTCGTTGCCGAGAGGCAGATGGACGGCCATCTGGTCGCCGTCGAAGTCGGCGTTGAACGCCGTACATGCCAGCGGGTGGAGCTGGATTGCCTTACCCTCGATCATCTTGGGCTGGAAGGCCTGGATACCGAGACGGTGAAGTGTCGGGGCACGGTTGAGGAGCACGGGATGACCTTTCATCACGTTTTCGAGGATATCCCATACCACGGGCTCCTTACGGTCTACAATCTTCTTGGCCGACTTGACGGTCTTGACGATGCCGCGCTCGATGAGCTTGCGGATCACGAAGGGTTTGTAGAGCTCGGCAGCCATGTATTTGGGAATACCGCACTCGTGCATCTTCAGCTCGGGGCCTACGACGATAACCGAACGGGCGGAATAGTCGACACGCTTACCGAGAAGGTTCTGACGGAAGCGGCCCTGCTTGCCCTTGAGCGAGTCGGAGAGCGACTTGAGCGGACGGTTGGCGTCGGTCTTTACGGCCGACGACTTGCGCGAGTTGTCGAGCAGCGAGTCGACAGCCTCCTGGAGCATGCGCTTCTCGTTGCGGAGAATCACCTCGGGGGCCTTGATTTCGATGAGGCGCTTGAGGCGGTTGTTGCGGATTATGACGCGACGGTAGAGGTCGTTGAGGTCGGAAGTGGCGAAGCGGCCGCCGTCGAGGGGCACGAGAGGACGCAGGTCGGGCGGAATTACGGGCACAGCCTGGAGAATCATCCATTCGGGCTTGTTGCGGTTGGCCGACGCGCGGAACGACTCGACCACCTGAAGACGTTTGAGCGCTTCGGTCTTGCGCTGCTGCGAGCCGTCCTTGTTGGCGGTGTCGCGCAGGGTGTAGCTGAGCTGGTCGAGGTCGATGTTGGTGAGGAGGTCGAGAATGGCCTCGGCACCCATCTTGGCCACAAACTTGTTGGGGTCGTCGTCGGGAAGCTGGCTGTTGCCCTCGGGCAGACGCTCGATGAATTTGAAGTAGTCTTCCTCGGCGAGGAGGTCCATTTTCTGGAGTTCATCGGCGAACGGACCGGGGTTGAGCACGATGTAGCGCTCATAGTATATCACTGCGTCGAGCTTCTTGGAGGGGAGACCAAGAAGATAGCCGATCTTATTGGGAAGCGAGCGGAAATACCAGATGTGGGCCACGGGCACCACAAGCTTGATGTGGCCCATGCGCTCACGGCGCACTTTCTTTTCGGTGACTTCCACGCCGCAGCGGTCGCAGACGATGCCCTTGTAGCGGATGCGCTTGTATTTTCCGCAATGGCACTCATAGTCCTTTACCGGACCGAAGATGCGCTCGCAGAAGAGGCCGTCGCGCTCAGGCTTGTAGGTGCGGTAGTTGATGGTTTCGGGCTTGAGCACCTCGCCTGACGACTTTTCGAGAATCTCTTCGGGCGAAGCGAGACCGATAGTGATTTTCGAGAATGAAGTCTTCGACTTGTTGTCTTTTCTAAAAGCCATATATATTGAGCTAAGAGAGTTTTATAAAAGGATTAGAAGATTACTGCTCGAGGTTGATGCTCAGGCCGAGGCCCTGAAGCTCGTGAAGCAGCACGTTGAGCGATTCGGGGATTCCGGCGGCGGGCATTGCGTCGCCCTTCACGATGGCCTCGTAGGCCTTCGAGCGGCCGGTGACGTCGTCGCTCTTTATGGTAAGAATCTCCTGGAGGATGTGGCTGGCGCCGAATGCCTCGAGCGCCCATACCTCCATTTCTCCGAAACGCTGTCCGCCGAACTGGGCTTTACCGCCGAGCGGCTGCTGGGTGATGAGCGAGTACGGGCCGATGGAGCGGGCGTGCATCTTGTCCTCAACCATGTGGCCGAGTTTGAGCATGTAGATTACGCCTACCGTGGCGGGCTGGTCGAAGCGTTCGCCGGTACCGCCGTCGTAGAGATAGGTCTTGCCGTAGCGCGGCAGGCCGGCCTTGTCGGTCCAGCTGTTGAGGTCGTCGAGTGTGGCACCGTCGAAAATCGGGGTGGCGAACTTCTCGCCGAGTTCGCGGCCTGCCCATCCGAGCACGGTCTCGAATATCTGACCGAGGTTCATACGCGAAGGCACACCCAGCGGGTTGAGGCAGATGTCGACCGGGGTTCCGTCGGCGAGGAAGGGCATATCCTCCTGACGCACTACGCGCGATACGATACCTTTGTTACCGTGGCGGCCGGCCATCTTGTCGCCGACACCGATCTTACGCTTCTTGGCGATGTAGACCTTGGCGATCTGCATGATGCCCGAGGGGAGCTCGTCGCCGATGGAGATGTCGAACTTCTTGCGGCGCAGCTCTGCCTGGATTTCCTTGCTCTTGCGGAGGTAGTTGACGATGAGCTGACGGATAAGGTCGTTGGTGTGCTCGTCGGCAGTCCACTGCGAGAGGTTCACGGTGTCGAAGTCGACATCCTTGAGCGCTCCGGCGGTGAATTTACCGCCCTTGGCGATGATGTCGGTGCCGAGGAAGTCCTTCACGCCCTGCGAGGTCTTGCCTGCGGTGAGGGTCATGAGTTTGGAGATGAGGATATCCTTGAGAGCGGAAAGTTTCTCTTCGTATTCCTCGTCGAGCTTGGGGAGCTGGGCCTGAACGGCCTTGTTGGCGCGGCCGGTCTTGTTGGCGCGGGCGTAGAGGTTGGTACCGATAACGACACCCTTGAGCGAGGGGGTAGCCTTGAGCGAGGCATCCTTCACGTCGCCGGCCTTGTCGCCGAAGATTGCGCGGAGGAGTTTTTCCTCGGGAGTGGGGTCGGATTCGCCCTTCGGGGTAATCTTACCGATCATGATATCGCCGGGCACCACATGTGCGCCCACGCGGATAATGCCGCGCTCGTCGAGATCCTTGGTGGCATCCTCGGAGACGTTGGGGATATCGGAGGTCAGTTCCTCCATACCGCGCTTGGTCTCGCGCACCTCGAGGCTGTATTCGTCGACGTGGACGGATGTGAGGATGTCCTCCTTGACCATGCGTTCGTTGAGCACGATGGCGTCCTCGTAGTTGTAGCCTTTCCAGGGCATGAATGCCACCTTGAGGTTACGGCCGAGGGCGAGCTCGCCGTTTTCGGTGGCGTAGCCTTCGGTGAGTATGTCGCCGGCCTTTACGCGCTGACCTTTATTGCAGATCGGACGCAGGTCGATAGTGGTGCTCTGGTTGGTCTTACGCCATTTGGGGATGGAGTATTCCTTGACAGGCTCCTCGAATGCTACGAAATCCTCCTCTTCGGTGCGGTCGTAGCGGATACGGATAGTGGTTGCGTCGACGAATTCGACGGTACCGTCGCCTTCGGCCATAATCTGGGTGCGCGAGTCGCGCACGAGCTGACGCTCGATGCCGGTTCCGACGATAGGAGCTTCGGAACGCATCAGAGGCACGGCCTGGCGCATCATGTTCGATCCCATGAGAGCGCGGTTGGCGTCGTCGTGCTCGATGAAGGGGATGAGCGATGCAGCGATCGAGGCAATCTGCTGCGGAGCCACGTCCATGAGCTGCACCTCGTTGCCGGGCACGATGGGGAAATCGGCGTCGAGACGGGCCTTGACGCGTGGATTCTTGAATGTGCCGTCGTCGTTGACGGGAGCGTTGCCCTGGGCGATAACCTTGCCTTCCTCAACCTCGGCGGTAAGATATGTTACGTGGTCGTTGTCGAGGTCCACACGACCGTCGGCGACGGTGCGGTAAGGCGTCTCGATGAAACCGAGATCGTTGATTTTCGCATATACGCAGAGCGACGAGATAAGGCCGATGTTGGGGCCTTCAGGGGTCTCGATCGGGCAGAGTCGTCCGTAGTGGGTATAGTGCACGTCGCGCACCTCGAAGCCGGCGCGCTCGCGGCTCAGACCGCCGGGGCCGAGGGCCGACAGACGGCGCTTGTGGGTGATTTCAGCCAGCGGGTTGGTCTGGTCCATGAACTGGCTGAGGGCGTTGGTGCCGAAGAACGTGTTGATGACCGACGAGATGGTCTTGGCGTTGATAAGGTCGATGGGAGTGAAGACCTCGTTGTCGCGCACGTTCATGCGCTCGCGGATGGTGCGCGACATGCGTGCGAGGCCTACTCCGAACTGGTTGTAGAGCTGCTCGCCCACGGTGCGCACGCGGCGGTTGCTGAGGTGGTCGATATCGTCGACGTCGGTCTTGGAGTTGATCAGTTCGATGAGATATTTGATAATCTCGATCATATCCTCCTTGGTGAGCACCTTCACATCCATCGAAGTGGTCAGGCCGAGCTTCTTGTTGATGCGGTAGCGGCCTACCTCGCCGAGATCGTAGCGCTTCTCGGAGAAGAAGAGGTTGTTGATTACCTCGCGGGCGCTGGCATCGTCCGGCGGCTCGGCGTTGCGCAGCTGTCGGTAGATATACTGGATAGCCTCCTTTTCGGAGTTGGTGGTATCTTTCTGGAGGGTCTCGAAGATGATTGAATAGTCGGAAGTATTGGCATCCTCCTTATGAAGAAGGATAGTGCTTACACCCGAATCGAGAATCTGCTGGATGTGCTCCTCTTCGAGAACGGTCTCGCGGTCGATCACAACCTCGTTGCGGTCGATGGAGACAACCTCGCCGGTATCCTCGTCGACGAAGTCCTCCACCCATGTGCGGAGCACACGTGCGGCGAGCTTGCGGCCGAGAGCCTTCTTGAGGTTGGTCTTGTTGACCTTCATCTCCTCGGCGAGGTCGAAGATCTCGATAATGTCCTTATCGCTTTCAAGGCCGATGGCGCGCAGAAGAGTGGTCACGGGGAGCTTCTTCTTGCGGTCGATATAGGCGTACATCACATTGTTGATGTCCGTAGCGAACTCGATCCATGAGCCACGGAAGGGGATGATACGGGCGGAATAGAGCTTTGTGCCGTTGGCGTGGGTGCTCTGTCCGAAGAACACACCCGGCGAACGGTGGAGCTGAGAAACCACAACGCGCTCGGCGCCGTTGATCACGAAAGTGCCTTTCTCGGTCATATAGGGAATCGGACCGAGGAACACGTCCTGAATCACGGTGGCGAAATCCTCGTGGTCGGGGTCGGTGCAATACAGCTTAAGTTTGGCTTTGAGGGGAACGCTGTAGGTCTGACCGCGTTCCAGACACTCCTCGATGGTGTAGCGAGGGGGATCGATGTAATAGTCGAGGAATTCAAGCACGAAGTTGTTGCGGGTGTCGGCGATAGGGAAATTTTCGGCAAACACCTTGTAAAGACCTTCGTTGTTCCTCTTTTCAGGGGGAGTGTCGAGCTGAAGGAAGTCGCGGAACGACTTAAGCTGGACCTCGAGGAAATCAGGGTAAGGAAGGGGATTCTTTACCGTTGCAAAATTTACGCGGGGTTTATCAGTGGTTGACATCTATAAAAGGATGGATTTTACAAACGTAATTAAGTGGAAAGAAAGGGAGTAGGAGTATACGCAAGCAAATGTATACAAAAGTTAAACTTTCCTAAAGTTAAATAAAGTGAAAGAAACTTTGTTAACGACATGCGTATAGTTACGCAAAAAGGTTAAGCCGCGACGGCGAAGTCGCAGGCTTAACCAATATTGCTGTTTATAGTAGCCTAAAGCTGAATTATTTGAGCTCAACTTCAGCGCCGGCTTCCTCGAGCTGCTTCTTGAGGTCTTCAGCAGCTGCTTTGTCGAGGCCTTCCTTGAGGGTGCTGGGAGCGCCGTCGACCATTTCCTTAGCCTCTTTCAGGCCAAGACCGGTGAGTTCCTTGACGAGTTTCACAACCTGGAGCTTGGCAGCGCCGGCGGATTTGAGGACTACGTCGAACGAGGTTTTCTCTTCAGCGGCTGCGCCGGCTGCGGCGGGACCGGCTGCAACTGCTACAGCAGCAGCGGCGGGTTCGATGCCATATTCGTCCTTGAGGATCTGAGCGAGTTCGTTTACTTCTTTAACGGTGAGGTTAACGAGTTGTTCTGCAAAAGCTTTAAGATCTGCCATTGTTGTATGATTTTTTGTTTGATTCAGTAAATGGGGAGAATTGTAGAATTAGTCTTCTTTTTTGGAGAGGGTCTCAAGAATGCCATGGAGTTTGCTGCCACCGGAGGTGAGAGCGGAAACCACATTCTTGGCGGGCGACTGAAGGAGAGCGACCACATCGGCGATGAGTTCATTCTTGCTCTTGATGCTTGCCAGAGCGTCGAGCTGGTCTTCACCAACATAAACGGTCTCTTCGACATAAGCGGCTTTCAGGCGGGGAAGAACGTCGTCTTTCTGCTTGAAATCCTTCAGGAGCTTGGCGGGAGCATTGCCGACGTTGGTGAACATCACTGAAGTGGAACCCTTGAGGGCGCCGTAGATTTCGGAGAAATCGCCTTCAGTCTGCTCGAGAGCTTTGTGCAGAAGAGTGTTTTTAACCACCATCAGCTTGATGTCGCTCTTGAAGCATGCGCGGCGCAGAGCCGAAGTCTTCTCTGCATTGAGTCCGGCGGTCTCCACGAGGTAGAAACCGGAGTACTCTTTGAGAGTCTCGGCGATTTTTTCAATGATTAAGCCTTTATCTTCCTTTTTCATTGTGTCAGACTGTTAGAGTGATTAATCGTCAATGGTCTTTGTGTCGACTTTGATGCCGGGGCCCATTGTGCTCGAAAGATAAATGCTCTTGATATATGTGCCTTTAGCAGTAGCGGGTTTGAGCTTGATCAAAGTGTTGATGAACTCGCGGGCATTGTCGCGCATCTGTTCGGGGGTGAAGCTCACCTTACCGAGCGAGGTGTGAACGATACCGTTCTTATCGACCTTGAAATCGATTTTACCCTTCTTGACCTCTTCGACGGCCTTGGCAACGTCCATGGTCACAGTGCCGCTCTTGGGGTTAGGCATCAGGCCGCGGGGACCGAGAATACGGCCGAGGGCACCGATTTTGCCCATGATGGCGGGCTGGGTGATGATAACGTCGACATCGGTCCAACCACCTTTGATTTTTTCGATGTATTCGTCGAGACCGACATAGTCGGCACCGGCGGCTTTAGCAGCGGTTTCAGCGTCGGGTGTGCAGAGAACGAGAACGCGTACCTGCTTGCCGGTTCCATGAGGGAGCGTGACAACGCCACGAACCATCTGGTTGGCTTTGCGGGGATCCACGCCCAGACGAACGTCGATATCGAACGATGCGTCGAACTTGGCGTAGTTGGTTTCTTTTACTTTCTCTGCGGCCTCGGCGAGCGAGTAGGCTTTCCCGGCTTCAATCTTCTCTAAGGCAGCCTTCTGATTTTTTGTAAGTTTACCCATTTCAATTGAAGTTTTTAAACGTTTTCAGGGAATGCCCCTTTTACGGTGATACCCATGCTTCTGGCCGTACCGGCAACCATACGCATTGCCGATTCAATAGTGAAACAGTTCAAGTCGGGCATTTTGTCGGTCGCGATAGTCTTAACCTGATCCCAGGTGAGCTCTGCCACCTTCTGACGGTTGGGCTGAGCGGAGCCTTTCTTGATCTTGGCTGCTTCCATCAGCTGGATTGCTACCGGGGGAGTCTTGACGATGAAGTCGAAGCTCTTGTCCGAGTAGTAGGTGATGATAACAGGAAGAACCTTACCGGCCTTATCCTGGGTGCGGGCGTTGAACTGCTTGCAGAACTCCATGATATTGATACCCTTGGAGCCCAGAGCGGGACCTACTGGAGGCGAGGGATTGGCCGCGCCGCCTTTAATCTGCAATTTGATCTGTCCAGCAACTTCTTTTGCCATTGTTAAATAATCATTTATTGGGGTTACGAATTGCGTAGACCATCCGGGAGGCTGCGGTGCGTAACCGCCGCAAATCCGCCCTCGGCCTGCGCCATTTACTTGCGAACGCTGTTGCCCTACATGTGGACCGCAACCTTTTCGAAGGGTCCGGTCCGGGCTTCAGAATCATCAGCCATCCGTGGTTTTCCCTCATCGGGTCCGTATAGCCTGGAGGCTGGCTCTGCCCACACTGTCCGGAAAAAAATTTCCGTTATCGTAGCTTTTGCCGCCCGCGGCAACCGTTGCCTGGGGAACCGAGGCACTCATAGCGTTACCGCTATTCGCGCTCTACCATCGAATATTCCAAATCCAGAGGAGTTTCGCGGCCGAAGATTTTGACTATGACTTTGATTTTCTTCTTGTCGGGCAGCACCTCGGTGATTTTTCCGGAGAAACCCTTGAAAGCGTCGGCCGTAACCTTCACAATCTCTCCGACCATAAAGTCGGGGGTAGCCTCCTCGAAATTCTCGTTGATGTCGTCGGCCGTACCGAGCATGCGCATCACCTCGCTCTCGCGCAGAGCCTCGGGCTTGGCATCCTTGCCGCGCCCTTTGAGGAAGTCGATTACGTTGGTGGTATTGACGAGCTCGTGCACTACCTCACCGACAAGTTCGGCCTCGACAAACACGTAGCCGGAATAAAGGTTGCGTTCTTTCACCACCTTTTTTCCGTTCTTAACCGTGAGGACCTTCTCGGTGGGAATCAACACCTGGAAAACGTGCTTGCCAAGATCGGTGTTCTTGATGGCTCCATCAAGGAGCTCCTTTACCTTGGCTTCCTTTCCGGAAATGGCACGCAGAACGTACCAAGCTCTTTTTGTATTTTCAGCCATTGATTGTACCACTTTAAAGATTACTTGCCGAGGCTGTAAATCGCGTGCATAATTGTATCAATCACCTGATCCATGACAAAGATTATCAGAGCGATAATCACGGAAGCAAGCATCACGATGCAGGCACTCTTGATTAACTGCGTCTTAGTAGGCCAAGAAGTCTTATAACGAAGTTCGTCGTAAGACTCCTCAATATTCGTAAGTAATTTCAATTTTTTCATTTACTGCGTTTTTGCACGGGTTGAGAGACTCGAACTCCCGACACCTGGTTTTGGAGACCAGTGCTCTACCAACTGAGCTAAACCCGTGTGTTAAGAAAGTTCCGGCCCCGATGGGCGATGCCGGCGAAGCCGGAACTTTCTATGAGGTTGAATCAGACTCGATGATTAGTCGAGGATCTCAGTGATCTGACCCGAACCAACGGTGCGGCCGCCTTCACGGATGGCGAAACGCAGACCCTGGTCGCATGCTACCGGAGTGATGAGGTCAACGATGATCTCAACGTGGTCGCCGGGCATTACCATTTCAACGCCTTCGGGAAGAGTGATTTCACCGGTTACGTCGAGGGTACGGATATAGAACTGAGGACGGTAGTGGTTGTGGAAGGGGGTGTGACGGCCGCCTTCTTCTTTCTTCAGGATGTAGACGGAAGCCTTGAACTTCGAATGGGGCTTCACAACACCCGGATGGCAGATTACCATACCGCGCTTGATTTCTTTCTTGTCGATACCGCGGAGGAGCAGACCTACGTTGTCGCCGGCTTCACCCTGATCGAGGAGCTTGCGGAACATTTCAACACCGGTAACGGTGGATTTGAGGTTTGCGCCGAGACCCATGATCTGAACTTCGTCGCCGACTTTCACAACGCCGGTTTCGATACGGCCGGTAGCAACGGTACCACGACCGGTAATCGAGAAGACGTCCTCGACGGGCATCAGGAAGGGTTTGTCGATATCGCGGGGAGGCAGGGGAATCCAGTTGTCGACTGCATCCATGAGCTCCATAACCTTAGCTTCCCATTCGGGTTCGCCGTTGAGGGCACCGAGGGCAGAGCCGCGGATGATGGGAGTTTCGTCGCCATCGTATTCGTAAGCCGAGAGGAGTTCGCGCATTTCCATTTCAACGAGTTCGAGCATCTCTTCGTCGTCGACCATGTCGCACTTGTTGAGGAATACAACCAGACGGGGAACGTTCACCTGACGGGCGAGAAGGATGTGCTCGCGGGTCTGGGGCATCGGGCCGTCGGTAGCAGCAACCACGATGATTGCACCGTCCATCTGAGCAGCACCGGTAACCATGTTCTTCACATAGTCAGCGTGTCCCGGGCAGTCAACGTGAGCGTAATGACGGTTGGCGGTCTCGTACTCTACGTGAGCGGTGTTGATTGTGATACCGCGCTCCTTTTCCTCGGGAGCGTTGTCGATCTGGTCGAACGACTTAACCTCGGAAAGACCGGCTTTAGCAAGCACGGTGGTGATAGCGGCGGTAAGGGTAGTTTTACCGTGGTCAACGTGACCAATGGTACCGATGTTTACATGCGGTTTGGTTCTTTCGAATTTCTCTTTAGCCATAACTTTGCTATTTTGATAAAATGATTAGAATCTACTGACAAAATCGCCCTCCGGATTGTTATAGAAAGTGAGGGATGAAAAATCCGGCGGAGAAAGCTTTCATGCGCAGGAGTCATTTCGCAAAGAAATCCTGCCGGTTTTCAACGCGCCACCGGAGTGAACAATCCGTGGCCGACGCCAAGGCCGGAGGGTCGAAACAGATTCGCTGCCTCACAACTCTATTTCAACGACACACCACGGCAATGACAACGCACTGTCGGGGTTGTGTTGGTTGGAGCGATAAGAGAGCCGATGACGGGATTTGAACCCGTGACCTCTTCCTTACCAAGGAAGTGCTCTACCACTGAGCTACATTGGCAAAATTTAAAAGATCTTAGAGCGGAAGACGAGGCTCAAACTCGCGACCCTCAGCTTGGAAGGCTGATGCTCTATCAACTGAGCTACTTCCGCATCGACTCCGAGGAATCGGCAGCAATAAGAACTGCCGGCAGAAGCATCAGAGTGTGGGCGCGGATGGATTCGAACCACCGAAGTCGAAAGACAGCAGATTTACAGTCTGCCCCATTTGGCCACTCTGGAACACGCCCAAATTTCATTTAGCCTGTGCTTCTTCAGCCTTGGAGAAGGGAGAGCCTCTTGTCGGATTCGAACCAACGACCCCGAGATTACAAATCACGTGCTCTGGCCAACTGAGCTAAAGAGGCAGCTTTCAAAGAACTCTTGCAAGAGCGGCTTCCGCAGGTGGGCTTCCGTCTCATTTGCGGTTGCAAAGTTAAGCAACATTTTTGAACCGCGCAAGTATTTCAACAAAATTTTTCGCGATTTTCGTCGCCGATTCAAGACCGCCGACACTGCGGCAGTTCCACACCCCACAGAATCAACCCTTTTGCGAATCCAGCCGCTCGGACACCAACTGATAAAATTTTTCGCCGCGTGGCCTTGCCGCCGCAGAAGCCACCGGCTACAGCCGGGCACAATGATGCGCCCCGGCTTAAAGTTTGCAAAAGCGGAAGCGATTGCCGAAAGTTTTATTAATTTTGCAGAAACAAAAAGGGATTAGCTCTCAGATACGGATCCCGTTCAAACAACCATCGACAACAACTATATACATATATTATATATGAAAACGGAAATCGCAAACAGAATCTTGGCCCTGCGCGCCGAGATGAAAAAAGCCGGAGTCGACGCCGTGATTATTCCTCAGACCGACCCCCATCAGAGTGAATATCTCGCCGCACACTGGCAGGTGCGCCGCTGGCTCAGCGGTTTTACCGGTTCGGCCGGCGACCTTGTGGTTACGGCCGACGACGCCCTGCTATGGACCGACTCGCGCTACTTCCTCCAGGCCGCACGCCAGCTGGAAGACACCGACATAAAACTGATGAAGGACGGCCTGCCCGACACCCCCTCGATCAACCACTACCTTACGCATACGCTTAAGAAAGGCGCCAAAGTGGGCATCGACGGCGCGCTCTTCAACCTCGGCACCGTTTGCGCCCTGCGCGGAGTATTAGAGAAACGCGGCATGACCCTCGCCACCGATTTCGACGCTACCGACACCATCTGGGAAGACCGCCCCGACCTGCCCGAAGCCATGGTGTTCGTCCACGACGTGAAATACGCCGGCGAGACCGCAGCCTCGAAAATCGCAAAAATCCTGGCCGAGGCAGCCGAACAGGGCGCCAATGCCACCCTCGTATCCGCGCTCGACGAAATCGCCTGGACGCTCAACATCCGCAGCCGCGACGTGAACTGCAACCCCGTGGCCACCGCATTCCTCTACCTCTCGGCAAAAGGAAGCATCCTCTTCATCAAGCCGGAAAAAATCGACGACGCCACTGCCGCATATCTCAAGGAGGCCGGAGTATCGGTTCTCCCCTACTCCGAGGTCTACAGCCATATGTCGTCGCTCCCGGCCGACACGCTCGTGCTTGTCGACGCCACGCGCACGTCGGTAAAGGCCATCGACTCGCTCGGCAGCCGCGCCGTGGTGGGCGCATCGCCAATCCCCATGCTCAAGGCCACTAAAAACGACGTTCAGATCGCCGGCATACGCAAATCAATGGAAATCGACGGAGCCGCCCTCGTCGGCGCCTTCATGGAAATCGAGAAGCGCATGGCCGAAGGCACGAAACTCACCGAGATGGATGTGGCCGACATTCTTACCCACTTCCGTTCGCAGCAGCCTGGCTATTTCGACCTCAGTTTCGAGACAATCGCAGGCTACGGCCCTCACGGAGCCATCGTGCACTATGAAGCCACACCCGAGACCGACAGCACCATCGAGCCTCACGGTCTTCTGCTCATCGACTCAGGCGCACAATATCTCACCGGCACCACCGACATTACACGCACCATAGCAATGGGAGCCCCCACTGCCGAAGAGAAGCGCGACTTCACCCTGGTGATGAAAGGCCACATAGCCCTCGGCACGGCCATATTCCCCGAAGGAACGCGCGGCGCCCAGCTCGACGCTCTCGCGCGCCAGTTCCTCTGGAAAGAGGGCCTGAGCTACCTCCACGGCACCGGCCACGGCGTAGGCCACTTCCTCAACGTTCACGAAGGTCCGCAGAGCATACGCCTCAACGACGTGCCCGCCACGCTGCGCCCCGGCATGCTCACCTCCAACGAGCCCGGCCTCTACCGCACCGACTGCCACGGTATCCGCTGCGAGAACCTCGTGCTCTGCGTAGACGCCTTCACCACCGAGTTCGGCCGCTTCTTCCGCTTCGAGACCATGACGCTCTTCCCCTTCGACCGCAGCCTCTTCGACATAGCCATAATGACCCCGCAGGAAATCGAGTGGGTCGACGGCTACCATGCAGAAGTACTCCGCCGTCTCCTCCCCTACCTCAACGAGGAGCAGGCCGAATGGCTCCGTAAGAAGACACTCCCGCTTCAGGCCTGAGACGGCATTTCCACCCGGAACAACAGATATTCGACATACAAATGGCACTGATAATACCTCTGCGCGGCTACACGCCCGAAATAGGCTGCGACTGCTTTCTGGCGGAAAACGCCACAGTGGTTGGCGACGTGGTTATGGGCAGCGAATGCTCCGTATGGTTCAACACCGTGATTCGCGGCGACGTGAACTCCATACGCATCGGCAACCGCGTCAACATCCAGGACGGTTCCGTTCTCCATACTCTATACAAGAAATCGACCATCGAAATCGGCAACGACGTATCAATTGGCCACAACGTGACCGTTCACGGCGCCAAAATCCACGACTACGCCCTCATAGGGATGGGTGCTGTGGTAATGGACGACGCAGAAGTTGGCGAAGGAGCACTGATAGCCGCAGGGTCGGTTGTTCTCTCGAAAACCAAAATCGGACCTCACGAGCTGTGGGGCGGATGTCCCGCCAAGTTCATCAAAATGATGGAACCGGAAAAATCCCGCGAACTCAACGAGAAGATAGCACACAACTATCTTTTCTACTCGCGCTGGTACACCCACCCCGAGGAGACCGACCTCAACGACCGTAACTGAGCGGCCGGGAAACCAATAAAACAAACGTAAGGCGATGTATCGAACCTGAATTCAGACACATCGCCTTCGTTTATATTTTCTCGCGGGGCACGACTGCTCAGATGCATCCGCGAATCGAGGCCAGATTCGGGAGACCATGGCGGTCGAGATATTCGTTTATGCCGTCGATGATTTTCACCGTTACCGAAGGATCGACAAAATTCGCCGTTCCTACCTCTACAGCGGTAGCCCCGGCCATAATGAACTCCAGCGCGTCGCGGGCGGTAAGAATGCCGCCAAGCCCTACCACGGGAATTTTCACCGTTTTGGCTACCTGCCAGACCATGCGTACCGCCACAGGTCGGACGGCAGGACCCGAAAGTCCCCCGGTAACGGTCGAAAGCATCGGCCGACGCCGCTCCACGTCGACGGCCATGCCAAGCAGCGTATTGATCAGACTGACCGAATCGGCCCCCTCAGCCTCCACAGCCTTTGCGATGTCGACAATCGACGTCACGTTGGGCGAAAGCTTCATAATCAGCGTTCCGGGCCATGCGCGGCGCACGGCGCGCGTAACCTGCGCGGCCCCCTCGCATGTAGTGCCGAAGGCCATCCCCCCCTGCTTCACGTTGGGGCACGAAATATTGACCTCAACCCCCTTTATGGCCGGACACCGGGCTGCCAGGCGGCGGCACACCTCGGCATAATCGTCGGGCGACGAGCCCGAGACGTTGACCATCACCTGCGTGTCAAGCCCCTCAAGGCGCGGATAGATATGTTCGATAAAATACTCCACCCCTTTGTTCTGCAGCCCCACGGCGTTTAGCATTCCCGAAGGCGTCTCGGCCATGCGCGGATAAGGATTGCCCTGACGCGGCTCGAGCGTGGTGCCTTTCACGATAAAACCGCCCAGACGGTTCAGGTCGATAAAATCTGCGAACTCCTCGCCGTAGCCGAAGGTGCCCGATGCCGTAAGTACCGGATTTTTCAGCTTCAGCGAGCCGATGGATGTACTGAGGTCTGCCATAGGGAAACAAAATATTGAGGTGATTCGTGCGCAAAGGTAGCAAATTAACGCGAGAGCACAAACTTGGCCGAGTTGGACCGCGGAGAATTGAGCGAACACAGGCTCTGAATAGTATATTATAAACGACAGACAACCGATTGAGACAAATTTGACCGGTTGCAACCCTATTTTGAACGGATAGTGGACGCAGGGTGTGCATAGAACCCAAAAATAATTCGTAATTTTGTAAAACTTAAAATACACTCTTAACCATGATTAATCAGTTTTCTCTCGAAGGGAAAGTGGCGCTCGTAACAGGCGCAGCCTACGGCATCGGCCTGGCCATTGCCGAGGCATTTGCAGCCGCAGGCGCAAAAATAGTGTTCAACTGCTCGCGTCAGTCGACCGTAGACCGCGGTCTGGAAGCATATAAGGCCCTGGGCATCGACGCCAAGGGGTATCTCTGCGACGTAACCGACGAAGAGGCCGTCAAGGCAATGGTGGCCGACATCGAAGCTACCGTAGGTACAATCGACATCCTTGTGAACAACGCCGGAATAATCAAACGCATCCCTATGGAGGAAATGGCTGTGGATGATTTCCGTCGCGTGGTCGATGTAGACCTTGTAGCCCCGTTCATCGTGGCCAAGGCCGTGATTCCCGGCATGATCAAGAAAGGTCACGGCAAGATTATCAACATCTGCTCGATGATGAGCGAGCTCGGCCGCGAGACTGTTAGCGCCTATGCGGCAGCAAAAGGCGGCCTGAAGATGCTCACCCGCAACATCTGCTCGGAATTCGGAGGCGCCAACATTCAGTGCAACGGCATCGGCCCGGGCTATATCGCCACCGAGCAGACTGCTCCACTGCGCGAAATCCAGCCCGACGGCTCGCGCCACCCGTTCGACCAGTTCATCATCTCCAAGACTCCCGCAGGCCGATGGGGTACCCCCGACGACCTCAAGGGTCCGGCTGTATTCCTGGCTTCCGACGCATCGAATTTCGTTAACGGCCATATCCTCTACGTCGACGGCGGCATCCTCGCCTACATCGGCAAGCAGCCCTGATACTTCGCCGCCACGACTTTTCACTGAAAGCAGATGAAAAACATATTTGCCGCAGCCGCATTGCTGGCTCTCGCCGCAGGCTGCACCCAGCAACACACCATCGAGGTGACCAACGCCTCGAATGCCAATGCCGACGGCGAAATAGCCGAAGTGCCCCTGGCCGACATACTCTCCGCCATCGGAGAGGAATTCGTTATTTCCGACCCGAAGGGGGCTGAGGTTCCTTATCAAATTACCTACGACAGTCTGGTGGTATTTCCCGCCGACGTGCCCGCAGGAACAACGGTAGCTTACCGCCTCGTGAAGGGGACTCCGCAGAAAGTCGACACCATAGTCTACGGGCGCCAGTTCCCCGAGCGCAAGGACGACATGGCCTGGGAAAACGACCACTCGGCCTACCGGGCCTACGGCCCCGCGCTCCAGGAGTCGGGCGAACGTGCCTTCGGCTACGACATATGGACCAAAAGCGTCGCCACGCCGATACTTGAACAGCGTTTCGCCGACGACATCGAGCGCGGCATCTCCTTCCACGTCGACCACGGCAACGGAATGGACGTATACGGTGTCGGTCCGACCCTCGGGGGTGGTACAGCCGCGCTACTCGACAGCCTCGGCTCTATAGTATTTCCCTACTGCTACGCCGGCTACGAGATTCTTGACCGCGGCCCGCTGCGCTTTACCGTACGCCTCGACTACCGCCCGATGGCCGTCGACGGCGACTCGGCCGTAGTGGAGCACCGTCTGATTTCTCTCGACCGCGGCTCGTGGCTCAACCGCACCACCGTAAGCTACGACGGTCTTTCCACGCCCCGACAGCTTGCTCCGGGCATCGTAGTCCACGACTCGAATCCCGATGGCTACGAACTTATGGAAGCCGAACATGCAATGGCGTATGCCGACCTCACAGAGGACCCCGCCAACGGCAACGGAACAATCTATGTCGGCGTAGTGGCCCCGATGAGCGGAGCCATGCGCTATCAGGCGCTTCCTGAACCGGCCGGAGCAGCCATCGGCCACATACTTGCGCCATCGAACTATACTCCCGGCGAAAGCTATACCTACTGGTGGGGCTCCGGATGGAGCAAAGGTGGCGTGACCGACATGGAAGCATGGAAGAATATCCTGGCAACGCGCTCGGCACTGGCAGCCACGCCGCTGAAAGCGGCAGTGAAATGAGCAATCCGCCAAAACAAACCTAACACAATGGAAGAAGTTTTCAAATATATAATCGGACTGGGCGCAGCCGTGATGATGCCGGTGATTTTCACCGTGCTCGGCGTATGCATCGGCATCCGCTTCGGCAACGCCCTCAAAGCGGGCCTTAAAGTGGGTGTGGGCTTCATCGGTCTGAGCATCGTGACCGCCCTGCTCACCTCGGCACTCGGCCCCGCGCTCAACGAGGTGGTCGAAATCTACGACCTCCAGCTCAAGGTGTTCGACATGGGATGGCCCGCAGCCGCCTCGGTGGCTTACAACACCGCCGTGGGCGCGTTCATCATCCCCGTGTGTCTGGGCGTCAACCTTCTGATGCTCCTCACCAAGACCACGCGCACCGTCAACATCGACCTCTGGAACTACTGGCACTTCGCCTTCATCGGCGCCGTGATTTACTTCGCCAGCGACTCGCTCGCGTGGGGATTCTTCGGTGCCGTAATCTGCTATGTCATCACGCTTATCCTGGCCGATATCACCGCCAAGAAATTCCAGCGATTCTACGACGGCATGGACGGAATCTCGATTCCACAGCCTTTCTGCGCAGGTTTTGTGCCCTTTGCATGGGCCATAAACAAGGGCCTCGACAAGATTCCCGGTATGGACCGTCTGGAAATCGACGCCGAGGGACTGAAACGCAAATTCGGCGTACTCGGCGAGCCGCTGTTTCTCGGTGTGATAGTCGGCGTGGGTATCGGATGCCTCACCTGCCGCACCTGGAATGAAATTGTCGACAAAATCCCCTACATCCTCGGCCTGGGCATCAAGATGGGCGCGGTGATGGAACTTATTCCGCGCGTCACGGTGCTCTTCATCGAAGGTCTGAAACCTATCAGCGACGCCACACGCCAGCTGATAGCACGCAAATTCAAGGGTGCCGACGGCCTAAACATCGGCATGAGCCCCGCACTGGTAATCGGCCACCCCACAACCCTGGTGGTGTCGCTGCTGCTCATCCCCGTTACGCTTCTTCTGGCCGTAGTGCTCCCCGGCAACGAATTCCTGCCGCTGGCATCGCTCGCGGGAATGTTCTACGTGTTCCCGCTGGTGCTCCCCTTTACCAAGGGCAACGTCGTCAAGACTCTCATAGTCGGAATCGTCGTTATGGTGATGGGACTATATATGGTCACCAATCTCGCGCAGTGGTTTACCCTGGCTGCAAAGGATGTATATGCCGTGACCGGCGACGCTGCCGTAGCCATCCCCGCCGGATTCGACGGCGGCAGCCTCGACTTCGCCTCCTCGCCGCTTGCGTGGGTAATCTTCCAGTGCGTCGAGAATCTTAAATGGATCGGTTCGGGCATCCTTGTGGCCGTCACAATGGCCATGATGTGGTGGAATCGCGTCCACATCATCCGCAACCAGTGCGCAATGATCGAGAAAAATTCAACCGAAATACAAACTCCGGAATAATCAGAATATGAGCAAAATCGTAACCCTCGGCGAAATCATGCTTCGCCTTTCGCCTGCCGGCCACTCGCGCTTCGTGCAGGTCGACAATTTCGATGTGATATGGGGCGGCGGCGAAGCCAATGTGGCCGTAAGCTGCGCCAACTACGGCCATGAGGCCTGCTTCGTGACAAAACTCCCGACCCATGAAATCGGCCAGGCTGCCGTAAACGCTCTGCGCCGCTACGGCGTCGACACCCGTTTCATTGCCCGCGGAGGCAACCGTGTGGGCATCTACTACTGTGAGACCGGTGCATCGATGCGTCCTTCGAAAGTAATCTACGACCGTGCCGGAAGCGCCATCGCCGAGGCCGATCCCGCCGATTTCGATTTCGACGCAATCATGGAAGGTGCCGACTGGTTCCACTGGAGCGGAATCACCCCCGCCATCTCCGACAAGGCTGCCGAACTGACGCGCCTGGCCTGCGAGGCCGCCAAGCGCCACGGCGTAACCGTTAGCGTCGACCTCAATTTTCGCAAAAAACTCTGGACAAGCGCAAAAGCCCAGAGCGTGATGCGTCCGCTAATGAAGTATGTCGACGTATGTATCGGCAACGAAGAGGACGCCGAACTCTGCCTCGGCTTCAAGCCCGACGCCGACGTAGAGGGGGGCGACACAAATGCCGAAGGCTACAAAGGAATTTTCCGCGCCATGGCCAAGGAATTCGGCTTCAAATATGTGGTATCGACACTCCGCGAGAGCTTCTCGGCAAGCCACAACGGCTGGAAAGCCATGATTTTCAACGGCTCTGAATTCTACGAGAGTAAGCGCTACGACATCAATCCAATCATCGACCGCGTAGGTGGGGGCGACAGCTTCTCGGGCGGCCTGATTCACGGTATGCTCACTATGGGCACTCAGGGCGAAGCACTCGAATTCGCCGTAGCTGCATCGGCCCTGAAGCAGACCATTCCCGGCGACTTCAACCTCGTGAGCGCGGCTGAAGTCGAGGCACTCGCCGGCGGAAACGCCAACGGCCGCGTGCAGCGTTGATTTTCACGATGATATATTCCACTACAGACAAGCAAAATGGCAAAATTCGATAAACTGGCCGTACTGGCCAAGATGAAAGAGGCGCCCGTGGTGCCCGTATTCTACCACAAGGACGCCCCCACGGCCTGTGCCGTGGTGAAAGCCTGCTACGAAGGTGGCATCCGCGCCTTCGAGTTCACCAACCGCGGCGACTTTGCCCACGAAGTATTCGAGCAGGTGGTGAAATTCGCCGCCACCGAATGCCCGGAAATGGCAATCGGCGTAGGCTCCGTAGTCGAGCCCGCAACCGCTGCACTCTATATTCAGCTGGGCGCATGCTTCGTGGTAGGCCCGATGTTCAACCCCGAGATAAGCCGCGTATGCAACCGCCGCGGCGTGCCCTATACCCCCGGGTGCGGCACCGTCAGCGAAGTGAGCGCCGCTCAGGAGACGGGCTGCGATCTCTGCAAGGTGTTCCCCGGCGACGTACTCGGCCCGAAATTCGTGAAAGGCCTGCTCGCCCCGATGCCATGGAGCCGCCTGATGGTGACCGGCGGAGTCGAGCCCACCGAAGAGAACCTCCGCGCATGGTTTGCAGCCGGAGTCTACTGCGTGGGTATGGGATCGAAGCTCTTCCCGAAAGATTGCGTGGCAGCCGCCGACTGGGCTTATGTGGCCGACAAGTGCCGCGAGTCGCTTGCGATTGCCGCTGCATGCCGCAAATAACTTCAATTCAGAATTTCTCCACCAAATCAGGATTCATATAAATGAAGAAAACCCTCATGGCCCTCGCGGCCCTCGCCATAGCCTTCGGAGCCTCAGCCCAGACCTCATACACGATAATGCGCGCCGTGCATCCCGAAGATTTCAAGAACTACGACACCTCGCGCCTGCGCTCCCACTTCATGATGCCGACCGTCATGGAGAAGGATAAAATCAACCTGACCTACTCGATGTACGACCGCCTGATTTTCGGCGGCGTTGTACCTGTTGAGAAGACCATGGTGCTCGAGACCATCGACCCGCTCAAGGCCGACTACTTCCTGGAGCGCCGCGAGCTGGGCGTTATCAACGTCGGAGGCACCGGCGTGGTTACCGTCGACGGCAAAGCCTATGAACTCAACTTCAAGGACGCCCTCTACGTGGGCCGAGGCAACAAGGAGGTGACTTTCGCCAGCCGCGACGCAGCCAATCCCGCCAAGTTCTATATCAATTCCACTCCTGCCCACAAAGCCTACAAGACGCAGCTCGTGACCATCGACGGCCGCAAAGGCTCGATAAAGGCCAACTCGTTTGCCGCCGGCAAGATGGAGGAGAGCAACGACCGCGTAATCAACCAGCTCATCGTGAGCAATGTGCTTGAAGAAGGCCCCTGCCAGCTGCAGATGGGTCTCACCGAACTGAAGCCCGGCTCGGTATGGAACACCATGCCCGCCCACACCCACGACCGCCGCGTCGAGGCCTACTTCTATTTCAACGTGCCCGAAGGCAACGCCATATGCCATCTTATGGGCGAGCCTCAGGAGAACCGCCTCATCTGGCTCCACAACGAGCAGGCCGTAATGTCGCCCGAATGGAGCATCCACGCCGCCGCAGGCACCTCCAACTATATGTTCATCTGGGGCATGGGAGGCGAAAACCTCGACTACGGGGATATGGATAAGGTTACTTATCTCGAAATGAAATAACTTTATGAGGACGTTGTGATAACGGCCCATCCGGGTCGTCGCCGAAGGGATGCGGGCTCGGTCATTGACCTTAGTCAACTCCCCCACCCTTACCCTCCAGCTCCTACCATCTGAACCGTTCTAACAACGCCCTCTGCCATCCGGATTGAAACCCATTATAATGGCCCATCTGGGTCGTCGCCGAAAGGATGCGGGCTCGGTCATTGACCTTAGTCAACTCCCTCACCCTTACCCTCCGGCTCCTACCATCTGAACCGTTCTTACAACGCCCTCGGCCATCCGGACGGAGACAAGAAATCGGTGTGTCAGCGTTTTGTCTGACGCACCGATTTCTGTATGTGTTAGTCGGGGAATCAGTCCTCGAGGTAGTAGACGATGGTGGTTACGACGCGCACCTTTTTGATGTAGGGAGTAGACGAGGAGGAATCGTCGATGGAGAAGGACCCCTGCGAGGCCGTCTTCATCTTTCCTACCTTTGAGCCTGAATCCTTGGCAAATTGCGCGGCGGCCTCGCGAGCGTTTTCCGTGGCCTGCGCTATCATTTCCGGCTTAATGCTGTTGAGGGCGGTGTAGTCGTAGCTGATGTAGGAATTCGTAACAGGAATCCCCTCCTTGAGCAGTTCGCTCTGGCGGTTGAGGAGCTTGCGGACGGTAGCCACATTGGAGGTGCTGACCGTAACGTTGCACGTGAGCGAGTAGTTGAACTTGGCCTGGCTGTACTGGTTGGCCGTGGCGTTGTAGGTGTCGGGGGGATTGATGGAAATGTCGTTGCGTTCGATGCCGTTGGAAGTCAGGAAATTGATAATCTTATCGTTGTAGGAGGTCACCTGGTCGTAGAGCGAGATTAGGTTGTCGCCGGCTACACTGTATTGTATCGGCCAGGTGACGTGGTTGGCCTCCACCTCGCGCTCGGCGAGGCCTTTGACCGTAACCTGGCGGTCGCGAAACGCCATATTGTCGATACCGGACTTGATGAAAAGTCCGAGGAAGAAAATCCCTGCGGCAATCAGGAGTGCCGCGATAATGGTTTGGTAGCTACTTTTCATAATTTGTAATGATTATGATTAAAAACTACACTTAAGACACGCATCCGGCCACAAAGGTTTATTCTGCCGGATCAATTTCTTAAAAATCCTTTGATTTGCCATGCGCCGCTGATTTTTAGCCGCGCGGAATACCGGCAAAACAGCTCCAAAAAGCTATCTTTGCAGTAAGAAGAAAACAAATCCGATACACATGAATAAAACCACCCTTCTATTTACCTCTGCGCTGACGGTTGCTACCGCATTCTGCGCACTTCCGGCGACGGGTTCTGAGCAGTGCCAACACGCTTCCAACTCCGGCACGCCTGCCGCCAACCTGCAATTCAAGAACCCCGTACTTCCCGAATTCCACGCCGACCCGGAGATACTTTATTCGGAGAAAACAGGCAGATACTATATTTACTCCACCACCGACGGCTTTCCCGGATGGGGTGGTACCTATTTCACCTGCTACTCCTCGTCCGACCTGAAGGACTGGAAATATGAAGGCGTGATACTCGACGTATCGACGCCCCAGGTATCGTGGGCCAACGGCAGCGCCTGGGCTCCTGCAATCGAGGAGAAGAGAATCGGCGACCAATACAAATATTTCTTCTATTTCAGCGCCAACCCCAACACCGAAAACGGCAAACAGATCGGAGTGGCCGTGGCCGACTCTCCGACAGGGCCGTTTGTGGCTCCCGACAGCCCGATGATCACGGAATCGCCTACCGGCCGCGGCCAGCAGATCGACGTCGACGTATTCACCGACCCCGTCAGCGGGAAATCCTATCTCTATTGGGGAAACGGCTATATGGCCGGCGCCGAACTCAACGACGACATGATGTCAATCAGGCCTGAGACAATCACCGTTATGACACCCAAAGGAGGCACACTCGCCGACTATCAGTTCCGCGAGGCTCCTTACGCAGCCTATCGCGACGGGAAATATTACTTCTTCTGGAGCGTAGACGATACAGGTTCGCCCAACTACCATGTGGCCTACGGGACGTCCGACTCGCCGCTCGGCCCTATCAAAGTAGCCGACGAGCCCGGAATACTAAGCCAGAAAGACAACATACTCGGTCCTGCCCACAACTCCGTGCTCCGCCTGCCCGACACCGACGAATGGATTATCGTCTACCATCGCATCAATCCCGCGTACCGCGACCATGCTCCGGGCATCCACCGCGAGGTGTGCATCGACCGCCTGCAATTCAAACCCGACGGCACCATCATACCCGTAATGCCACATTAATTAGTTACAGCTGCGACACCACGACATCGCCTCTCCGAGGCTCCAGTGCTTTTTGACTTTATTACCCCAGGCTCGGCCTACGGCCGTCGCCTGGGGTTGTACATTATATCGGCCCTCCGGGCCTCCAGGCATCTCGGTGTATCTGATTATCAAGTCAGGCTTATATAGACGACTGATGCATCAGGGTGCATCCCTACAAGCTGACGGCCAACCATATAGGCAGAATCAGTAGTCAACAGGTATATCATAACCAAAATTTTTTTGATATTTCTATTGGAGTTTATAAATATTTATGTAACTTAGCGACGCATAAACGCTGTTTATGCTAAATTTCATAAATATTTATTCACTTCAACGAACATTCATCATGGAGAAACAAAAACGCTACATCCTGCCGGAGAGCGAAGTACCGCGCTTCTGGTACAATATACAGGCCGACATGACCACCAAACCGATGCCACCGCTCAATCCCGCCACCCGCCAGCCGCTGAAAGCCGAAGATCTCTTTCCCATATTCGCCGAGGAGTGCTGCCGCCAGGAACTGAATACAACCGACCCCTGGATACCCATCCCCGAGGAGGTGCGCGAGAAATACAAATACTACCGCACCACCCCACTGGTGCGCGCCTACGGACTTGAAAAAGCCCTCGGTACAACCGCACATATCTATTTCAAGAACGAGAGTGTAAGCCCGATGGGGTCGCACAAGCTCAACTCCGCCATTCCACAGGCATTCTACTGCAAGCAGGAGGGAGTGAAGAACGTAACTACCGAGACCGGTGCAGGCCAGTGGGGAGCCTCACTCGCCTATGCAGCATCGCTTTTCGGACTGGAATCGGCCGTTTATCAGGTAAAGATTTCCTACGAGCAGAAGCCCTACCGCCGCAGCATAATGCAGACCTTCGGAGCACAGGTAACGCCCTCTCCTTCCATGTCGACCCGCGCAGGAAAAGACATCCTCACAGTCAACCCCAACTATCAGGGCTCGCTCGGCACGGCCATCTCGGAGGCCGTGGAGCTGGCGATGACAACCCCCGACTGCAAATATACGCTCGGCTCGGTGCTCAACCACGTGTCGCTCCATCAGACCGTAATCGGCCTCGAGGCTGAGAAACAGATGGAGATGGCCGGAGAATATCCCGACGTGGTAATCGCCTGCTTCGGCGGAGGAAGCAACTTCAGCGGCATTGCATTCCCGTTCATGCGCCATAAGATTGCCGGCGAGGAAGGGAAGACCGCAACACGATTCGTGGCAGCCGAGCCGGCGTCGTGCCCGAAACTCACGCGCGGCGAATTCCACTACGACTTCGGCGACGAGGCCGGATATACGCCTCTGCTGCCGATGTTTACCCTCGGACACAAATTCGCTCCCGCACATATACATGCAGGCGGTCTGCGGTACCACGGCGCCGGGACAATCGTATCGCAGCTTCTGAAAGACGGACTGATGGAAGGCGTGGACATCGACCAGCTGGAATCGTTCGAGGCCGGATGTCTGTTCGCCCGCTCGGAGGGTATAATCCCAGCTCCCGAATCATGCCATGCCATAGCGGCTACCATCCGCGAGGCGCGCAAAGCCACCGAAGAAGGGAAGGAGACCGTAATACTGTTCAACCTCTCGGGCCACGGACTTATCGATATGGCCTCCTACGACAAATTCCTTCAGGGCGACCTGCAGAACTACTCTCTGTCCGACGAGGAGCTGAAGCGCTCGCTGCAGTCGGTGCCCGAAGCACCCGGCGAAGAAGCCGGGAAATAATCGAATAACAGAACCGCGCCGTCAACGACGCAATCAGAGCAACCTGGTGGTTGGCTCCGGACGTGCCGGAAGGTCGTCGGGGCTGACCACCGGATTTATTTTACCGTCGGACGATACGTGCGGGCGCGGCGTCTTCATCTTTAGTTTGAGTTCGTCGAACCCGCGGCCGTATACGCCGTTGACAGCTGCCTGGGTGATGAACGCATCGTTGTCGATCGACTTGATAATACGGAAAATCGTTACGGATTCAATCTTGCGGCACATTACCAGAAGGACCTTAACATCCTTCTTCGAATACCACCCCATTCCGTTGAGCACCGTGCATCCGCGCTGGGCCTCGTTGTTGATCGCCGTGGCTATTTCTTCCCAGTAAGGCGAGAAAATGGTGAACTGCACGGCCATACGGTTGGTATTAATCATCATGTCGGCCATAAATGGAATCACGAACAGAGTAATCAGACCGTAGACAAGGGCCGGAACAGCGGCCTGGAAATCGAAATCGGGCATGAAGAAAAATTTCAGAAGCACCGAGGAACTGATTACCGTGAGGTCGAAATACATCATGGCACGGCCTATGGACACATTGCTCTTCTTCGAGGCCACAGCAGCCACGATATCCGTTCCGCCGGTCGAGCCGTTGTGGATGAAAACAAGTCCGATGCCGAGGCCGCAGAGCACGGCGCCGATAATCACGTCCATAAATGTCTGCCCCTCCACCGGGGGCTTGGTGAACATCGGCTGGAATACGGCGAATACAAGCGAGATAACCACCACCCCGAACAGCGTGCGTATCACGAACGTACGCCCTACAATTCGATATGCCAGAGCGAGCATTATGACGTTGACCGAAAAAATCGTCACCGAATACGGCACGTGGAACCCCATCAGGCCGAACGTGATCATGTCTACCACCTGGCTGAGACCCGCCATACCGCCGATAACGACCTTGTCGGGCGCGGTGGCGATGAAGGAGCAGAACCCCAGGCCATAGAGCATTATGCCGAAAATAATAATCAGATAGTCTTTGGCATAAAGCCATAGTTTAGGGCGTGAGATTGCCATGGTAATAGGTTGAAAGATTTTGAATAAGCGGATTTCATCGGCCGAGCCGGCCTTTATCACGCAAATTTCGCAAAAAATTTCCATTCCGCCTATCCCCTACCCCATTTTTGCCCCAGAAAACTCAACATCCGAGGGCACCGGGCTGAAGCCCGTCCACAGAACTATCTTTGGACCGATTTTCGCAGGAGGTCAGAGCGAGGAGTATTCTGAGGTGGCGGGGAAGCAGGGGCAGGCTTTGGGTGCGAAGTCGTGGTGGCCGTGGATGGAGGCATGGGGGAAGGCGCGGCGCAGGATGGTGAGCAGGGCGAGGAGGGAGGCGCGCTGGGCCGCGGTGCGCGTGTCGGCTGGATGGCCGTTGCGGTCGAGGCCTCCGATGTAGCAAACTCCTACGGAGCGGCGGTTGTGGGCGCGGCAGTGGGCGCCGGGGCGGCGGAGCGGACGCCCGGCCTCGATGCTTCCGTCTATGCGGACAACGAAGTGATAGCCGATATCAGAGAAATGGCGGTCGGCAACGTGCCAGCGACGGATGTCGGCGGCGGAGAAGTCGCGTCCTTCGCGGGTAGCCGAGCAATGGACGATAATTTCGTCAATCTGACGGCCGCACGATTCGGCGGCAGCGAGGATTTCCTGTTGTGTCATGGAGTCTGAATAATAGTTTCGTAAAAGAGGGATAACTACTGAAGATCTGTTCTCGTTATGGTTTTGCCTGATGAGGCGTACATTGAAATTCCGGATACAAAGTTAAGGCCCGCAACGAGGGGTTGCGAGCCTAAAAATTCCTGAAAGCGCGATTATTTATTTCTTGGCATAGCGTTTTGCCTGTTCTGCAATGAGTTGCGCGTCGTCGAAATAATTGATTTTCATTGCGCGGCGAACCTCGTCGAGTGTCCGGGCCGCAACGGCGCGGGCTTCTTCCGAGCCTTTACGCAGAATTTCGTAGACCTGGGGGATATCTGCCTCGAACTGCGCGCGACGCTCGCGGATAGGCGCAAGAAGCTCTTCGAGCACATTGTAAAGAAGCTTCTTTACGGTGCCGTCGCCGAGGCCTCCACGGGTATAGTGGTCCTTGAGCGCCTGAAGGTTGGCGTATTCGGGGAGATACTTGGCGAAATGGGAGTCGTTGCTCAGCGCCTCGAGATAGATGAAAGGACAATTGCCTTCGAGGTGGCCCGGGGAATCGATGGTAAGGTGCTCGGGGTCGGTATACATGCTGTTGACCTTCTTCTTCACTTCTTTGGAAGTATCGGAAAGGTAGATGCAGTTGCCCAGCGATTTGCTCATCTTGGCTTTGCCGTCGGTTCCCGGCAGACGCATGCACACGGCGTTGTCGGGAAGGAGGATTTCAGGCTCTACAAGCGTGGGGCCGTAGATATGATTGAAGCGGTTTACGATTTCGCGGGTAAGCTCGATCATGGGAGCCTGGTCCTCGCCGGCGGGGACGGTGGTGGCCTTGAACGCCGTTATGTCGCTTGCCTGGCTGACGGGGTAGCAGAAGAAACCTACGGGAATCGACTGTTCGAAATTGCGCATCTTGATTTCGGTCTTCACCGTGGGATTACGCTGCACGCGGCTCACGCTCACCAGATTCATGTAGTAAAACGCGAGTTCGGCAAGCTCGGGCACCTGGCTCTGGATGAATATGGTGGTTTTGGCAGGGTCGAGACCGGCGGAGAGATAGTCGAGAGCAACCTCGATGACGTTCTGACGCACTTTCTCCGGATTGTCGGCATTGTCGGTGAGCGCCTGGCAGTCGGCAATCATCACATATATCTTATCGAACTCGCCGGAATTCTGGAGCTCGACGCGACGGCGCAGGGAACCCACGAAATGGCCGAGATGAAGGCGCCCGGTTGGACGGTCGCCCGTCAGTATGATTTTTTCCATATGATGCAACTTATGTTTCTGATGTGACTTATGTTTCTTTTGTAACTTACATGACTTATGCAGCTTATATGCTGATATTTGCTGTTAATTAATGCAAAGTTACGTTTTTTCTCAGAAATTCACCCTACCTTTGAGCACTATTCGCAGTAATATCTGCAAAAGGCAACCAACACTATCAATCATATAAAATTCCGTTCATGCTACACATCAAGTCTCTGGCATTAGCCCTGACCTTCGGCCTTATGGCCACGGCGCAAGGCAATGCAGCTGAAAAGTATGCCTACGATTCAGTGCCAGGCGATCCATTGCACGCCAAGATTTACACTCTTCCCAACGGGCTCAAGATATTCATGAGCCAGAACCCGCGTTCGCCGCGCATCCAGGCCAATATCGCCGTGCGCGTAGGCGGCAAAAACGACCCCGCGGAGACAACAGGTCTGGCCCACTATTTCGAGCACATGATGTTCAAGGGCACACCCAACTTCGGCACTAACGACTACACCGCAGAGAAGCCGATGCTCGACCGCATCGAAGCCCTTTTCGAGACGTATCGCCACACCACCGACTCAGTGGCCCGTGCGGCCATCTACCATCAGATCGACTCCATAAGCTACGAGGCCTCGAAGCTCGCCATTCCCAACGAATACGACAAAATGATGTCGGCCATCGGCGCCTCTGGAACCAACGCCTACACCTCGACCGACGTGACATGCTACGTGGAGGAAATCCCCTCCAACGAGCTCGAGCGCTGGGCCATAGTGCAGGCCGACAGGTTCAAGAATCCCGTGCTCCGCGGTTTCCACACCGAACTTGAAACCATCTACGAGGAGAAAAACATGTCGCTGACCAACGACTCTCGCAAAGCCTACGAGCAGATGCTCGCAATGCTCTTCCCCTCGCATCCCTACGGCACACAGACCGTGCTGGGCACACAGACCCACCTGAAGAACCCCTCGATTACCAACATCAAGGCTTACCATGACAAATGGTATGTGCCCAACAACATGGCCATCGTCCTTTCGGGCGACTTCAACCCCGACGAGGCCGTTGACATCATCAGCCGCTACTTCGGCGACATGAAGCCTAACCCCCAGCTGGAAAGCCAGCGCCTGAAAGTAGTAGCCGAAAAGCCTTTCAGCGAACCTCAGCGCGCCGAAGTGTGGGGCAACGACGCCGAACGCCTCTTCCTGGCCTGGCGCATCCCCGCCAACTCCGACAAGGAGATGGTTACGCTCCAGGTGATGGAGCAGGTGCTCCAGAACGGCTCGGCCGGACTGATCGACATCGACATCAACCAGGCGCAGAAGCTAAACGGCGCCGGCTGCGGTATGTATAACATGGCCGACCAGGGTGCTTTCATGCTGATCGGCGTGCCCCGCGCAGGCCAGAATCTCCGCGACGTCGAGACCATACTTATGGCCGAGGTCGACAAACTCCGTAAGGGCGATTTTTCCGACAAACTCATCGACGCCATCCGCGCCAACCTCGAACTGGAACTCCAGAAGTCGTTTCTTGAAAACGGCGACCGCGCCGACTATTTCGTAGAAGCTTTCGTAAACGGTCAGAGCTGGGCCGACGCAGTGGACGAACTGGAAGCCTTAAAGAAGGTGACCAAGGCCGACGTAGTAGCCGCCGCCAACAAATATCTCGGCGCCAACGACTACGTGGCCATCGACAAGCGCCAGGGCGCGCCCAAGGATGAACTCAAGATAGCCAAACCGGCCATAACACCCATCGTGACTAACCGCGACACCGCCTCGGCGTTTCTGACCGACTTCCTTGCACGCAAAGTGAAGCCCATCGAACCCAAATTCGTGGATTTCAGCAAAGACCTCCACACCGCCACCCTCCCCAACGGAGCGCAGCTGCTCTATACCCACAATCCCTACAACGACACGTTCGACCTGACATTCGTATACGAAACCGGCTCGTGGGCCGACCGCTACCTGAGCTATGCCGCAAGCTATCTCGACTACATCGGCACCCCCACAATGACTCCGGCCCAGATAAGCGAGGCCTTCTACTCGCTGGCATGCTCCTATTTCGTTAGCGTAGGCACGCGCCGCAGCTTCATCGTGCTCCGCGGTCTGAGCGAAAACATGAACAAGGCTCTCAATCTGCTCGAAACGCTGCTCTCCGAAGCCGTGGCCGATCCCGAAGTCTATCAGACGTATGTTGAAACCGTGTTGAAAGATCGCGCCGACGCCAAGGCCAACCAGAACCGCAATTTCCGCGCCCTCAGCAGCTACGTGAACTACGGGCCTGACCTGCTGAAGGAAACCTTCGTGGGCGAAGAGGAGCTTCGTACGCTCGACCCCAAACAGCTCACGGCATCGCTTTCCGACCTGCTCTCGCTCAAGCACCGCATAATCTATTACGGACCGCTCTCGCAGAAGCAGGTTGAGGCCGACCTCGCCGAAAACCACCTGAAAGGTGTCATCCTCCGCGAGCCCGCTCCCATGAAGGAATTCAAGCGTGTGCAGCCCACGGAGACCGTGATATATGTGGCTCCCTACGACGCTAAACAGCTGTATCTGATGCAGATGTCGGACAACGGCAAGAAATTCGACGCATCAATCACCCCCTCGCTCAACCTCTACAACGACTATTTCGGCGGTTCCATGAACGCGATAGTATTCCAGGAGATGCGCGAGGCCCGCTCGCTGGCCTACTCGGCCTATGCCACACTGGCCGAGCCGAGCCGCCTCAACGACGACTATTTCTACTACACCCAGATTGCCACCCAGAACGACAAACTGACCGACGCCATCGACGCCTTCAACGACATCATCAACAATATGCCCGAGAGCCAGGGCGCCTTCGACCTGGCCAAGGAGAGCATCGACAAGCGCCTGCGCACCGAGCGCGTAATCGACGACAACATCGCCTGGGCCTACATCAATGCCCTCGACCTCGGCATTGCCCCCTCGCTCACCGACCCGGCAAAGCAGCCCGGCATCAACCTGTCGGAACTCACTTTTGAGGCTCTTCCGTCGCTGACGCTCGCCGACGTTGTGAAATTCCAGCAGGAGAACGTGAAGGGTCGCGTATACCACTATGGTATCCTCGGCAAAATCGAAGACCTCGACATGGATGCCCTCCACAAGCTCGGCCGCGTGGTAATCCTCACCCCCGAAGATATCTTCGGCTATTGATTCCTCCGCACCACACTTCAAAACCCCACTATAAAAGAGGCGAGCCGCCAACCGGGTCGCCTCTTTTATGTATCAGCCTGCCAAATCACACAACAAAATCGGGCCAAATCACACAATGAAATCGAGCCAAATCGCCAGATAAATACGGCAATCATTTTTGCAGACACCGGCAATAAATCAGCAGTCGAGGGATTTGGTCGGCTCGGGGAATTTTTATAATTTTGTGGTGAAAAACCGGGCGGCAACGTATGCTCCCCGGAGTTCAGACTGAACAACAACTAACTCTTTTTAATAATATGGTAAGCTACAAAGAATTAGGTCTGGTCAACACCCGCGAGATGTTTGCCAAGGCCATCAAGGGAGGCTATGCTATCCCGGCTTTCAACTTCAACAACATGGAGCAGCTCCAGGCCATCATCAAGGCTGCTGCCGAGGAAAAATCGCCCGTTATCCTTCAGGTTTCCAAGGGTGCGCGCAACTATGCCAACGGCACCCTGCTCCGCTACATGGCTCAGGGCGCAGTGGCCTATGCCAAGGAACTCGGCTGGGAGCATCCCCAGATCGTTCTCCATCTCGACCATGGCGACAGCTTCGAGCTTTGCAAGAGCTGCATCGACAACGGCTTCTCGTCGGTGATGATCGACGGCTCGCACCTGCCTTATGAGGAAAACGTTGCCCTCACCAAGAAGGTAGTGGACTACGCACATCAGTTTGACGTAACCGTAGAAGGCGAACTCGGCGTGCTCGCCGGCGTTGAAGACGAGGTTTCGTCCGACCACCACACCTATACCGACCCCGAAGAGGTTATCGACTTCGCTACCCGCACCGGCTGCGACTCGCTCGCTATCTCAATCGGCACCAGCCACGGCGCATACAAGTTCACTCCCGAGCAGTGCACCCGTAACGCCGAAGGCCGTCTGGTTCCCCCGCCACTGGCATTCAACGTGCTCGACGCCGTTATGGAGAAACTTCCCGGCTTCCCCATCGTGCTCCACGGCTCCTCGTCGGTTCCCCAGGAATATGTCGACATGATCAACGAATACGGCGGCAAGCTCCCCGACGCCATCGGTATCCCCGAAGAAGAGCTCCGCAAGGCTGCCAAGAGCGCCGTATGCAAAATCAACATCGACTCCGACTCGCGTCTGGCTATGACGGCTGTGGTACGCAAGGTGTTCCACGACAAGCCCGCAGAATTCGACCCGCGCAAATATCTGGGTCCGGCCCGCGACGAAATGGAGAAACTCTACAAGCACAAAATCGAAAACGTGCTCGGCTCCAACGGCAAGGCTGAATAAGCAACGCTGAGCAAAAACAGTATTCAAAAGGCGGTGTGCCCCAATCGGCACGCCGCCTTTTCTATATTATTCACGCCTCCTTATATATTTATTAGTGTCGGCGAAGAGGAAAGGAATCAGAGATTGTCGGCGGAGCAATAGTCCAGGCGCGCGCCATCAAAGGCGATGCCGCGGGCTGCAAACAGGCCATCAAGAGGGCTAAAACAGCCACCGTCTATAAGAAAGGCTTCGTGAGACGCCAGCGCCTCGGCAGGAGTCGTCGCCACAATTTCTCCATCGGGCATCATAAGCCAGAGCGCAGAGGCATGGCCGAGTGCGGAACTCACGTCGTGGGTCGACAGCACTACTGCCTTCCGGCGCTCACGGGCCAGACGCGCCAGCAGAGAGAGCACTTCGATACGGCTGGCCACATCGAGAAACGATGTAGGCTCGTCGAGCAGCATCAGCGGCGTATCCTGGGCGAGCGCACGGGCAATCATCACCTTCTGCCGCTCGCCGTCGCTGAGCGATGCCACGAAGCGCGCAGCCATCGGTGCGACTCCTGTAAAAGCCATCGCCTCGTCGACGACACGCCGGTCGGAGCCGTCGAGACGGCCGAAAAATCCGGTATAGGGATAACGGCCCATCTCCACCACCTCGCGCACGGTGAGTGCGTCGGCCTCCACGCGGTCGGTTGTCACAACTGCGATATAGCGTGCGAGCTCAGCCATCCCGATAGCCGAAATATCCTTGCCGTCGACCAGGACGAAACCCTCTACGGCCGACTGCGAGCCGGCGAGCGTGCGCAGAAGCGTCGATTTACCCGACCCGTTGGCGCCGAGCAGCGCCACAAAACCGCCGCGGCCCACCTCGGCCGTAAACGGGCGGTTGAGGCCGTGGCCGCTGTAGCCCACCACGAGTCCCGACGTCAGCAAAGGCATATCGGCGGCAATGCTCATAGCTTCTTGCGTTTTACTATTACATAGATTATAATCGGCACGGATATTACCGGTGTAATGGCGTTTACGGGTATTATTCCGCCACCGCCGCAACTAACGCCGACGAGGGCGCAACCCATGGCACCGGCGGCTCCGACAAGTGCCGTGGCCGGGAGAAGCACAACATGGTTGGACGTACGGAAAATCATCCGTGCCACGTGGGGCATCACCAGCCCGAGAAAAGCAATCGGTCCGCAGAAGGCCGTGACGGCGGCCGTCAGGATTCCGGAAAGCGCTAAAAGGCGGTTGCGCGTTGCTCGGACGGAGATTCCCATGCTCTCGGCATAGCGTACGCCGAGCAGTAGCGCGTTGAGCGGCTTGACGCATAGGAATGCCCCGGCAACACCAGCCACCGTAAGCCCCAGCAGCCAGAGCAACGCCACGGGGGTGACTCCCGAAAAGCTTCCCATTCCCCATATTACGTAGGAATGTACACCCTGCTGGGTGGAGAAAAAATTGAGCAGCGATATGCCCGACGAGGCGAGATAACCTACCAGTATGCCGAAAATCAGCAGCATCGCGTTGCTCCTGACAAACATCGAGAAGATAAGGAGTACCCCCAACACCACTGCCGAGCCGATCAGCGCGCCGACAAGTGCTCCCACATATTGTCCCGCTCCGAATCCGAGCAGACTGCCGCATCCAAGCATCACGACTGCCACGCCAAGCGATGCGCCGGTGGAGACGCCCATGATTGACGGACCGGCCAAAGGGTTGGCGAAAGTGGTCTGCAGAAGCAGTCCGGCCACGGCGAGAGATGCCCCGGCGGCAAGCGCCGTGAGCGCCATAGGCAGACGCACAGCCCAGACAATCGCCTCCACCATTGAGTCTTCAGGAGCCGCGCGGCCGCAAAGCGTGCGCCATACGGCGGAGGCCGGTATGTCGACCGTTCCGATAAAAAGGAGCGCAAAAAGAAGGACGACCACCGTCAGCCCGCATAGAGCAAACTTCCACCCCGACGTAATCAGGGGAACGACCGGAGCGGATTTAAAGCGGTTGGCAGTCATGTATTCAACAAAGAATCGGTGTCACTGAATCTTTCTATAATATCGAAGAGCGCCGAAATCGGCCTCAGGATGGAAAATCGCGGCGTACTCGGCGAGAAGACGCTCGGGGTGAAACGGAAACTCGTCGAACAGAGGTACTTCGGCTGTATTGGCCACGTATACTCGACCGCTCTTGAAAGCCCCGAACTGCGAGTTGAGAACGTATTCGTCGCGCAGATCGTCGAGACTCAGCGAACCGCCGAAAATACGGATCAGCCACACGTCGGCGTCGGCCGCCCGGGCATATACCGCTGAAAAATCGAGCTGGAGCGATCCGGCTGATGTGTTGCCCTCCCACGGATAGCGGCCGCCGGCATCCTCAATCATCCTTGCCATATAGCTTGCCCCGCCTGGCACGAACCAATAGCCGGATGTAAGCTTCTCGGTAAGCACCAGCGGATGCGACTGTGCCTCTGCGGCCCTGGCTGCGAGAGCCTTATAATCGCGTTCAACAGCAGAATAGATTGAATCAGCCTGCGGCAGACGTCCATACAGCGCTCCGAGCAGCTTAATCCATTCGGCCCGCGCAAGCGGAGTAGGCTCCATATAGTCGGCGCACTCCACAAGCGGAATACCGAGATTGTCGAGCGCTCCATGCCCGGCGTTCTCAAACGGCGACAGCAGTACGGCGTCGGGACCAATCGCTACAATCTTCTCTACTGAAGGCGATGTGGAACTCCCTACGTCGGCAACTGCACCCGAAGCTATCCGGCTGCGCATCGGCTCGCCGGTGAAGTATCTGCCGTCGGCCACAGCTGCCACGGCATCCGAAGCACCCATCTCAGCCAAAGCGCCGGTATGAACCGACGAATAGACCAGCGAACGCTGCAGAGGCACGTCGAGTCGACGGTATCCCACCGGAAGCGAATCGGGCACCACACCGCGCTCCACGAGCACATAACGCCCGAGCGGAGCGGCAGCCGTATCCCACGGATTAGCGATGTCGACCTTAATGTATTGCGGCATGCGCTCCATGCGCAGCAACCGGGCATGAGCTGTGAGCATTTCGCCGGCAGGAGCGCCGGATGTTTCCGTCTGCTTTTTTCCACCGCACGACGTCATACTTATGGCGAGGACTGCGGAGACCAGACAAAGCAGTGCTTTCATAATATCCTTTTTCATAAGATTCAAGGCATCGATAGTACGGTGGTCACGGCGAAATCGAGCATTGTGTCGCGCCCGGCGAGTGCCTCGACGGGGTCAAGATCGACAGCACATCCCTCCGAGGGGTCCACGCCGAATTCAGTGAGGCGTCCCTGCGGATCGCGCACGGGCGACCCCGAGAAACGGATTCCCCAGCCATTGGTCAGTTCCGAACTGAAAGGCATTCCCGAGCCGCCGCCGGTGGTGGCTCCGACAATCCTGACGTTGGGAAGCGTTTTCATCACCGACACGAAATTGTTGGCGGCGGAAAAAGTGGAGCGGTTGCAGAGCACCACAACGGGTTTGCCCCACATAATGCGCCCCTGGTCGGCCGGATTATAGTAGTAGGGATATGGTTCGGAGAAATCGCCGTGGCCGGGACCGTTCTTGTGGCAGATTGTTCCGGCGAGCGTGCGGCCAGTAATGAAGCGGCCCACAAGCGTCTCGACATTGGTCATCGAACCGCCGCCGTTATCGCGCACGTCGATAATCAGGCCGTCGGCCGTAGCCATATAAGCCAGAATCGAATCGAGATTTCCCTCCCCGATGCCGTAGGAGAAGGAGGAATAGTGCATGTAGCCTACGTTCTGCGGGAGCATCCCGTAGTCGATGCCTCCGACCGTGCGGTAGTTGAAATTGAAATAATATTCCTGCACGAGGCGCGCGCTGTAGTTCTGCGGATAGTCGCTCCACCACTTACGGTAGTAGCTCGTGGCGAATGTCGACGAAAGATTGGTATGTCCGTCGCGCAGCTCGGCGAGCATCTGCTCGCACACGCCGAAGAGCTCCTGATCAGTCATCCCGTCGACAACCATCGGCGAGTAACGCGAGTGGACCTCGTTCCAGTCCACTCCCTTCTGCTCGAAGAAGCAGTAATGCTCGTCGAGAATGGTCCAAAGCTGCTCGAAAGTGCTTCGGGGGTCGGAATCAAACTCCTCTATGTCGTGGCAGGCCGTCAGCGCCGAAGCCAAAACCGTAAGGAGGAGAACCTTATGTATGCTGAATTTCATCTGGAGTAGTGTCTGTTTTTCAGTTAGTAGGCATAGACGATGCGGGCAGTCTCGGCGGGGAGTCCGCGACGCGTGGAAACCGACATCCAGTCGCCGGTTACACCTACCACGAAGGCATAATTGAAAATGCGGGTGGTAAGATGGTTGACCTCGGTGGAATAGATATTTGAGCGGAAACCAAGACGTAGCCGTGAATTGCCGAAATCGAGATCGGCAGCCACGAGATTGTTCCAGCGGAACATATTGCCGGGCCACGCCCAGTGAACCAGCCCGCTATGGTTTCCGAGATATATTTCGTAGTAAAGTTCGTCGTATTCCTGCGAGAAAAATACGCCTGTCAGCGGCAACGACGTCTGCCACAGAAGCATTAGAGGCAAGCGGCCGATGCGGCAACGCCATGTGGCGAAGCCGGAGAGATTGAGCGTTATGTCGGCTTTCACCGAAGCGGGGTTATTGCTGTTGCGGTCGCAGTAGGTGGCGCCGAAATTGCCTCCGGCCGAACCGCCCACGCCTACGGCCAGACGCCACGGCAGCTCCCAGCGGCGCATCATTCCCCACGAAGCCGAAAGCGACGCGTAGTACATATGGGCGTTGCGCGCCGGATTTTCGGCACCGTCGACCTGCACGCCGAGCTGCAGTTGCTGGCGCCACCGGTCGGGCGAGAACTTCATGGCCTGCATGCGGTCGTAATTGAAAGCGGCGCTCCAGCCGGTATATTTCACTGCCGAGAGATATGTATCGCCAAGATGCGACGACCCGACCGAAAGCATATACGACGAATTGACCGGACGCACCGGGGCGACGTCGGCGGTTTCCGCTCCCGCGGCGATACCGACCGCGGCCAACGCCCCGAAGAGGATTCTTTTGATATTCATTTGTCAGAAAATGCGTTGTTGGCCGTTGATTTCGTCGCGCACCTCGTCGTCGGACTTCTCCGGTTCTACGGGTTCATCGGGTGTAGTGTCGTCGGCATCGTCCGTAGCCTTGGCAGCCGCATCATCCTCGGCGGCGGCGACGGTGGGATTGGGTTCGATTTCCCGGACTTCGGCGATAGAATAGGTTGTAAGACGCTTCCCCTTGGCCTTGAAGGATTTTGTACCGATAAACTCGGCGGCATCGACCTCCATTGTGCCTCGGAATGCGTCGGAGCCTCCGAAAACCACCTCGAAACGTGCTCCGGGAGTATCGGAAAGCAGAATCATGGTGCTCTTCTCGTTTTCACCGATAAAGCGCTGCCGGCGAGTGGAGGGTTCGAACGTGAAGCGTTTTATATAGGGGAATCCCTGGTCGGCATCGTTGAGAATGGCCGTCCAAACATGGTCGGGGCGGAACTTCTCTATGCGCAGTATATTATCGTCGTAGTGGTTGGCGGCGTCGAAGGTAGTGAGGTAGTATTCTCCCGTGCGGGTGATTACCAGCACCATATCGTTGCCCTGGAACTCGCCGAGGTAATTTCCGCGTCCGTCGTAGTTCAGACGCAGCACATCGGGGTCGAACCAGACCTGGCGTCCGCCGAGCGTCGAAGTACCCTTCTCCTTGAGCGAGAAGCGGTGAACCTCGTTGCGCGTCACGATATTGCCCTGACTCTGTTTTCCCTTGATGGCGAGCTCGGCGAAATCCACGTCGAACTGTAGCGTTTTCAGACGAGGTTTAGGCTTTAGGGTAACTTTCACCACCTCGGCTTCTCCGTTGGGATTGGCGGTGAACCATACGACCCTTGAGCCGGGTTCACCCTGGGTGAGGTTGTACTCCTTGTCGCGCGTCACTCCGGTCACGGCGAAGCGCTTCATATAGTAAGTGCCGCCACGTCCGTTCTGGTAGATGGCGTTGTAGATTGTGCGCGAGTCGTTGCGCGTGAAAAGGCCGATATGGCGGATGTTTTTGCCGACAAACAGCTTGTCGGCCACGCGCACGACCTTATAACGCCCGTCGTTGTAGAATATAATAACGTCGTCGATAGGCGAGCAGGCAAAAAGGAACTCGTCTTTCTTCAGTCCTGTGCCGATAAAGCCCTCCTCGCGGTTTACGTATAACTTTTCGTTGGCTTCGGCCACGCGCTGGGCCTGGATGCTGTCGAACCCACGTATCACCGTGCGCCTACGGTAGCGCGCGCCGTATTTCTCCTTCAGGCGCGAGAACCAGTCGATGGCATAGTCGGTGAGATGGTCGAGTTTGTTGCTGATGTCGGCGATACGCTCGTTGTAGAGGGCAATCTGGCGGTCGGCATCCTCGGAGTTGAATTTCAGGATTCGTTTCATCCGGATTTCAAGCAGACGCTGCAGATCCTCGTCGGTAATCTCGCGCCCTATGGCCACCTTGTCGCCGGCGCTCTCGTAGGAGTCGGTGACGACAAACGGTGCCAGCCGGTTGCGCAGATGAGCATATACAGCTTCTATTGTCTCACTCTGCTCGAACTGACGGTCCTTGTAGATGCGCTGCTCTATGAAAATCCGCTCGAGCGAAGCAAAATTCAACTGCTCGCGCACCTCGCCGAGCTGTATGAGCAGCTCGCGACGCAGCAGTTCGCGCGTGCGGTCCTCGCTGTGACGAAGCAACTCGCTGACGGTGAGGAAATGCGGCTTGTTGTCGCGAATCACACAGCAGTTGGGCGAAATCGAAACCTCGCAGTCGGTGAACGCATAGAGTGCGTCGATAGCTTTGTCGGACGACGTGCCCGGCAGCAGATGCACCAGTATGTTGGCATTCTCGGCGGTATTGTCGTCGACTTTGCGAATCTTGATTTTCCCCTTTTCGAAGGCTTTGAGAATCGAATCGATAACGGCTGTGGTGGTCTTACCGTAAGGAATCTCGGTGATGGCAAGCGTCTTGTTGTCGATTTTCTCGATTTTGGCGCGGATGCGAACCACGCCTCCGCGCTCGCCATCGTTGTAGCGGCTCACGTCGATGAAACCGCCGGTGGGGAAATCCGGATATAGCGTGAACTCCTCGCCGCGGAGCGAAGCAACGCAGGCGTCAAGCAACTCATTGAAGTTATGCGGCAGAATCTTCGACGACAGGCCTACGGCAATGCCCTCCACACCCTGGAAAAGGAGCAGCGGGAACTTTACCGGAAGCGTTACGGGTTCCTTCTTGCGGCCGTCGTAGCTCGGCACCCAGTCGGTAATCTTGGCGTTGTAAAGTGTCTCGAGCGCGAAAGCCGAGAGACGGGCCTCGATATAACGGCCGGCGGCGGCATCGTCGCCGGTGAGTATGTTGCCCCAGTTTCCCTGAGTGTCGACAAGCAGCTCTTTCTGCCCCAGCTGAACCAGAGCGTCTTTGATTGAAGCGTCGCCGTGGGGATGATACTGCATGGTATTTCCCACGATGTTTGCCACCTTGTTGAATCGACCGTCGTCGAGCGTCTTCATAGAGTGGAGTATGCGACGCTGCACTGGCTTCAGGCCGTCGTCGATATGCGGCACGGCACGCTCCAGAATCACATAGGAAGCGTAATCGAGAAACCAGTTGCGGAACATACCGCCAAGGCGCAAGCGCGAGGCCTCGGTGCCGATGGTGGGAGGCAGCGACTCAATCGCCTCTTCCTCGACCTCCTCGGCATACATATCGATATCGTCGTCGGTCGGGAGGGTGCTGGCCTTTTGCATGACGCCGTCGGCCGTGGCGTCGCTATCAGTATGGGATGCGGAATCGGCCGGAGCGACATTGTCAGGCTGCTGGTGGGTGTTATCGGGAGCCTCTGCCGAGGCGTCGTAAGTCTGATCGTGATTGATAGGATTATCCGACATTGCTGAAATGCGTGTGGTTGGGTGTCTACAAATTTACGAAAAATCGTCTGAAATAAAAAATGTGGAAATATATTTGGAGAAACCGAAAAAAGGTAATAACTTTGCAGTCGCAAACAAGGCGGGATAGCTCAGTTGGTTAGAGCGTCGGATTCATAACCCGGAGGTCCCGAGTTCAATTCTCGGTCCCGCTACTGCAATCACAAGGCGGAGCGCCATCGGCGCCCCGCCTAACTTTTTTGTAGCCGATGGTGCGGATGTTATTGATGTAGCGAATGTTGCGGATGTTATTAATGTAACTTATGTTGCGGATGTTATTGATGTTGCGGATGCAATTCCATTAGCCACATCAGAAACATAAGAAACATAAGAAGCATCCGATACATCAGAAGCATCCGATACATCAGCTACATCAGCTACATCCTATATATCGGTCCCGGCCGCCTCAGTAGCCGCGGTGCGAGCGGCGCACACGGCTCATATTTTCCTTGATGCCCCCGTTGGCGATAAAATCCGCCTCTACAGCCTTAAGCACTTTCGCAAGCATAGCCTCCATCTGAAATATCAACGTAAGCATTATGTTGGCGACCGTCTCGTCGCTACGCGCCTCGCATTTATCCACATACTCCCGCGGTTCGTAATGTGCCCGACTATAATTTCTCACAGCCAATGTGCGAGTATCTTCCCCACCCCATATCTCATATTTGTGCTGACGGAGAAAATCGGCATAATCCTCGCGCAACTCCCTGACCGAGCCACGTGCCACGCCAAGAAGCTTTATGCACATCTCGGCCGATACCGTACCGTCGCTTACACCTTCCACAATATTCTGTTTGCACGAGCGTGCAGCCTGACGCATTTGGTCGATGGTACGGGAACCACGCGGAAGCGCCCGGTTAATGAACATTTCAGTTACATCGCAGATAATCACCGACTTTCGATAAACCGTCCACGAGGTATAATCGCCTGAAATTTTCAGAAATCCATTCATATATAAGGCTATGCTGGTTTTTAGGTGGGAAGGAAGACGAGGTAGACGGCGGCGATGAGAAGAAGCATGGCGAGGTAGTGGTTCCAGTGGAGGGTGAAACTGTCGAAGGCTATCAGGCTGAAGATTACGAAGACTACGAGCGTGATTACCTCCTGCATCACCTTGAGCTGCATGAGCGAATACGGGCCACCGTTGCCCTCGAAACCCATGCGGTTGGCCGGCACCTGAAAACAATACTCCAGCAGGGCGATGCCCCACGAAAACAGAATGACTACATAGAGCGGCCAGTTGGCCGAAAGGCCGGTCGACTGCAATTTAAGATGGCCATACCAGGCGAAGGTCATGAACACATTGGATATGACCAGAAGGACGACGGTGAGCACCGCCGGATTGATTCCTGCAAACACTTTTTCCAGTACAATTAAATAAATTTCCTACGGACTACTATCGCGCCTCGCCCTACGGACGGTGCAGAATATAGGGGAAAGGGGAACGCATCGGCACGGGCGAAGAGGATTCCACTCTCCGAAGCTCTCCGACAGCAGTCTCAAGAGTGGAATCGGTCGTGGCGACTACGAGATAGTGTTCATCTTTGTCGATGAGCAGGGCCGCGCGAGAGAATCCTGCGGCCTGGAAACGCTTGAATACCGATTCGGCATTGAACTTCTGCCGGAAGGTTGCCACAGCGACACTATAGGGCAAAACCTGGCCGCCGACTCCTCCGGCCACACACTTCACATAGGCTCCGCGCAAAGGGATGCTGTCGCCGCGATACACCGTGCGCGGAATAGCTTCCTCGCGCGCAAACGCTGCTATTTCGTCGGCGCTCAGGCCTTCATTGCGCTTCTCCAGCGCCTTTTCGTAGGCCGAGCGGTAGTTGGCCTCCGTGGTCTTGCAGCCACCGGCCATCAAGGCTACGGCAGCGGCCGCCGTCAGGCATATCCTGGCTTTGCATTTCATAATCCAATCATTTTTCTGTTGGCAGTACATTGTATTTTCCAAGCTCTATCACCTCAAGGTCGCGCATGTCGGCGCCGTCGATGGTCAGTTTTACAAGCGTGCGCTCCTTCTGCCATCCGTGAACCCCGGCCGCCCCGGGATTGATATGCAGACAGTTGAGCTCGCGGTCGTACATCACTTTGAGTATATGGCTGTGACCGCATACCATCAGAGCTATGCCGCCCTCCTTTATACGGGCTTTCATGCCGGGGGAATAGCGCCCCGGATAGCCGCCGATATGCGTCAGAAGCACTTTCACCCCTTCTATCTGAAACTCAAGCGACTCCGGCAGACGGCGTCTCACCACTCCGGAATCGATGTTGCCACAGACGGCACGCACGGGCGCTACCTGCTCCAGATTGGAGATTACATCAATACATCCCACGTCGCCCGCATGCCATATTTCGTCGCAGTCGGCGAAATGGATGGCATAGCGGGGGTCGACGGTAGAATGAGTGTCGGAAAGTATTCCTATACGCTTCATCGGGAAGGCTGAAAAGGCGAAGCTTAGAAATTATAAAGAATCATGGTCTGACGGGGAGCGAAAACCATCTCTTCGGTAATCGTCACCGGTTCACCTGTAATTAAGTCGGTAAACTTCTCTCCTGCGGCGGCAGCCTCGGCCAGACGCGCCATGGGCATGGTGGCTTCCTCGTCGGAACCGTTGAGGAATACGAGCACTTTCTTGTCGCCCAGGCGGCGCTCATAGGCGTAGACGCGCTCGGAAGGGGCGAAATGCTTGAGCGAACCTTTGGCAATCACGTCGTTGGCTGCACCGCGACGCCACTGCAGCAGCCGCTGCATGTAGTTCCAAGCCTCGTTCTGGAGGGCGGTGCGACCCTCCGGTGTGAAGGAATTGATGCTGTCGCCGGGGAACCCGCCCGGCATGTCGAGACGGATGTAGCCGTCGGAAACCTTCTTAGACCCGTTCATCAGCAGTTCCGTGCCGTAGTAAAGCTGCGGAATGCCGCGCGAGGTGAGAAGGAAAGCGATGGCCTGCTTCCAGTTGTCGAGCGAGTCGGGCATTTCGGCCAGAAAACGGTCGGTATCGTGGTTGTCGAGGAAAGTAAGGATATGCTGCGGATCGGGAAACAGATAGTCGAGTGCGAGATGATTATAGAGATTGTTGAGACCTTCGCCCCATGGCAGAGTCTCGTCGTAGAAGGTCTTGTCCTTCTCTATCATAATCTTGAAGTCCATTACAGTTGGCAGGCGCGGATCCTCAGGATTCGTGCGGCTTCCACGCTGCCAGAAAGCGCTGCCGGCCTCGTTGCCATACCAGCATTCTCCCACGATATTAAAGTTGGGATATTCTTCCATCACGCGGTCTATCCACCGGGCCATGGCCTTCATGTCGGCATAAGGATAGGTATCCATGCGGATGCCGTTGATTTTCGAGGTCTCGATCCACCAGATTGAGTTCTGGATGAGATATGTCATAAGATGCGGGTTGCGCTGATTGAGGTCGGGCATCGAGGTGACGAACCAGCCTCCCACGCAGTTGGCCTTGTCGGCATCGGAGGCGTAGGGATCATAATGGGTGGAAAGGCGGTGGTTGGTTATTACCGTCGAATCGGGGAAATTATACCAGTCGGCCGAAGGCATGTCCTTCATCCAGGGGTGGTTGCTGCCTGAATGGTTGAAAATCATGTCCATCACCACTTTTATGCCACGCTTCTGCGCGTCGGCCACGAGAGCCGACCAGTCGGCGTTAGTTCCGAAGCGCGGATCGATTTTATAATAATTGGTGGTGGCGTAGCCGTGGTACGAACCGCCCGGCATATCGTTTTCGAGCACGGGGCAGCTCCATATGGCCGTCACACCCAGCGAGTCGATGTAGTCGAGATGGTCGCGGATGCCCTGGATATTGCCGCCGTGGCGCGTGGAAGGCTGAGAGCGGTCTACTTCGGGATTGTAGGCGAGCTTAGCATCGGCAGGAACGGTGTATTCTCCCTTGGCAAAGCGGTCGGGCATGAGGAGGTAGAGCACATCGGAGGCATCGAAGCCCTGATAGTCCTCCCCTTTGCGGTCGCGCGCCAGCAGAGGATAATCTATGGTGGTCTTACGGCCGTCGAGGCTGAAAGTTATGGGCATCTTTCCCGGCCGGGCGTCAGGTGCGATAGTGAAGTAGAGGAACTTGTAGTTGGGACTGTCGAGTTTCACCTGTTCGGCCAGCGTTACGCCGGGATAATCGGCGCTCACTTCGGCATTGCCGATTCCGGGGCCCGTCACCATAATCTGGAGTGTGTCGTTGTTCATTCCCACCCACCAGCATGGCGGCTCTACATTGCTTACCACCGGAGCCTTTTTCGCTCCGAACAAAGATGCGCCGGCCATAACGGCAGCTGCAAGTATCGATAATCTTTTCATCATGGTTATAAGTAAGATTCACAAACAATTAAGTTAATATCGAACGCGACTAAGCGCTTTGTTCCGCTAATTTAATCAATTATTTTCGTTTACGCCATATTGCAGAGGCCGCTAAAGCGGAATAAGTCGCACATAATCGGCCACAAGCGAATTGGCCGTCGGGTCGAGATATACGGGCGACGTCTGAAAATACCTTAGCTCAAGGATGTTTTCTCCGGCTTCAAGCTCCACGACCAGAGGATTACTGAACGACGAAAGTCGCTGCCAGTCGTCGCCAAGCGATTTATCCCAGGCCGACGGGGAGAACTGCGGGAAGACAAACACCCCGGCGCGGCGCCCGTTGACCATACACATCCGCAGAGCCGTGCCCCGGCGCGGATTCACGATGCCCAGGCCGCTGGCATAATGCACATCCACAATATACCGGCCACCTTCCGGCGCGATGACATTGAACCGGAGGTTACGATTGGCTGCGCGCGACGACTCAACAAACCGCGCGGCCAGATGCTTGTCGGGAAGCACTTTCGTCCCGCCTTTGGCAACCGTGGCAAGCCTCACAAGCGACACGTTGCTCCGGCTGTCGATTTCGTGTGGCATTGCCGAGAATCCGGCACACCCGGCCGAATCGACCGATGCAATCTGAACGGTGCAGAAGCCCGGCAGATTGTCAAGCTCGATAATCCGGCGGTCTGCAATCCGGTTCAGAACGCCATTAACCCAGACTTCGAATACGCCTTGAGATACATCCGCATCGGGGGCGGCTGCGACAGTGGCTCGCGTGGCTGACTGCCACTCGACAATAGGAGGCTTCGGAAGCGAGGACGCCACAGGAATGCAACGAGACACCTCTCCATGTCGGCCCACCTTATCGCCCCCTGGCAGCCCATCCTCCAGAGTCAGCGTTATAGCGACCGATACCTTTCCTTCAACGGAATGGCCCACGGCGAGAGCACCCCCACCGGCTACGACGGCGTTGGCACCCGCACCCGACAGCGACACTTCCACGTCGGCCTTTCTCCATCCGAAGTTTATGTGTGCCTCCCGAAGCCAGGGAGGCAGATAGGGCGCGAAAGTCAGTTCATACCATCCGAACCGGCATCCGAGCAGTCCGCGCAGAACTACGGCGGACAACGCACGGACAGAAATCATCTCCTTCCGGCCCGAAAGAATTTCCAGGCCAATCCGCTTCATTATGGCAGCTACGTAAATGCTCATCTGATCGGAGCTATGCACACGGGCGGCTGCAATTGCCGCAGCGGCACCGGTGTGCTGCGGTATCGATGGCAGCCCATCTGGAAGTGGAAGCGAATTCACCATCGACCGGGCCATCGCTCCGTCGATACCGCCGAAGGCAACAGCCATTGCCTGCATGAACGGATCGGAACCTTCGAGCGCCACGGGCCACACCGGAAATCCGTAGGCCATCGCCCCGAAGCAACCCTGCTGCGGAAGCCATATCCTACGCTTCAGGGCATTGCACAGAGAGTCGGCATCGAGGCAATCTATTTCCACAGCCGCACTGCGGTTGCGAAGCACCATAGAGCGGTTCAATTCGTCAAGACTCCTGAGGGCGAGCACATACGACATGTTCACACCGAAGGTCTGACACTCGAAGCGATCGACCGGCTGCATCCATTCCGGAAACATGGATTGATTTCCGGCCAGATAATGCGGCAGCCCGTATAGCAGTCCCGACGAAGGGTTGAGACATACACGCGCATCCTCCGCTACAATGCCCGGAGCCACAGACGCAAGCAACGCGAGACGCCGGAGGTTTCCGGAGCATTTGGCCGACTCCGCCGCAGCCAGAAGCCACACAGGATTGGAGTTGACCATCGGCCATGAATAGCCGGCGGCCTCCGACGGTACGGGAAAACCGTTGGAGAGACGTGCGTCGAGCGCCTCGACATCATCATCCGATGCCAGCGGATTAAGCGCAATTCCCCACAGCAACGCATCTGCGGAGAGCCGGGGGCGCCCCGATGAGTTTTCCAAACGCAAAAAGGCATCCAGAAGGGGAAACGTCGACCGCATGGAGAGAGCCCTGGCGTCTACAGGCGCCATACGCATCTGACGCAATGTGATACCATCCAGACGCACCTGAAGCAGAGAATCGCCTGCCACGCGGACGGTCATACCATTGTCGAACACCATACTGTCGGCGTAAATCCGGCAGCCGTCGACGGCGAGGAGCAGCGACGGCTCTCCGGTGGAGGATTGCCGGCCACACCCCGACAGATACAACGCCGCAGACGCCCCGACCGCTCCGGCCATGGCAATCCACAGCATCCGGATGGCGGCTTTAAGGCGTCTGCGCGACATTAGTTTTCAGATTTATAGTTTCCGTGAACGGAATAGCACGGTCAGAATATCCTTGCGGCTATCGACGCGGGGAGTGCGTCCTTATGCACGAGGATGCTCAGTGTCTTGGCCAGGAAGAAAGGTTCGGACACATAGAAGAAGCCGTCGTAGACCTGATTGGTGTCCCAGGAGTTCTTCACCTTGTAATAGCGCTTGCCGTTCTGGTCGGTGGCTACGCCAACGATTTCCATACCGTGGTCGTCGGTAGTCTCCTGGCGGTCGAACATCTTCTGGCGCACCTCCTGAGTAACCTCGATTTCCTCAACCGGTCCCTTGATGTCGAACTGCTTTGCCTGACGCTCCTTGTCGCTGAGTTTTACCCAGCGCGAGAGTTCGGTCCCCTCCATATCGGCGGCGGTGCGCTCCTTGGGCATCACAGCGAAACCTTCATTCCATTTGAAGCCGCCCTCGCTCACGTCGGCCGCCCAGACAACCGGGTAACCCTTGTCAATGGCATTGTCGACGATGGCCTTCAGTTCGTCGAGAGGTACATTCTCGTAGGGCGCCCAGAGCCAGTTGTCGGGCACTTCGAGCACAAACGGCTCATAGAAAGGATGGTGAGTGAAGGAAGTTACGGGCACATAGTCGTCGGTGTTGATGCCGAGCGATTCGGCGTAGCTCAGCGGAGTATAAGTGCGTCCGTCGACCTCGAAAGTCTCGGGCACTTCGCCCAGATATGCATCGAGGATAGCCTCATAGCCTTTGCGCCACGATTCGGAAATCCGCTTGTTGGGCTTGCGGACCACCGCGTCGAGATAGGCCTTGAGCACGGCGTCGAGTTCGCCGTGAACGTGTTTTTCCTCGCCGTAGTTCAGCCCGGAGTAGACATTTTCGGGTATAGCGCCGTAGCGTGCCCAGACGTAGGGCACGTCCATAATGCTGCCACCGGCACCGAAATTCGTCTGGCCGTACATGCGAACGTAGCGGTCGGCCTTGTCGAGGTAGCACTGGCGCACGGTAAACATCTCGCTCAGGTCGTGCTCCTTACCGCCCTGACGCACTATTTCGTCCTCGAACATCGATGTGCCGGCGAAACACCAGCAGGTGCCGCTCTTGTTCTGGTCCTTTACAGGGGTGGTGGGAATCACTTTGATGTCGGTGAATACAAACTTCACGGTATCGGCAGCCACCGAGTCGGTGGCCACGCTGTCGGCCACGGCAAACTGATGGCGCAGGGCTTCCACGTCGACGTTGTCGATGGCGTAGGCCGGAGCCGAGGCGGCAGCGGCAAGCAGAGCTATATGCAGTTTCTTCATAATCTATATATTATTGTCTAATTATACCTTAAAACGTGCGAACGGGGCTTCATTTCCCCTTTTTAGCGTCGATGTCGCGCAGAAGCGTCTCTACAGCAGTGCGGAGCTGTGTGTCCTCACCTTTCACGATGGTTTCAGGCGAGTTAAGAACCTTCACATCGGGCTCAAGCTGGGTATTCTCCAGATAGTTGCCTTCGGCGGTACGGTAGCCGATAACGGGGATTCCGAACACGAGCGTGGGATCCTGCATCGTCACCCAGTTGACCGAGGTCATAGTGCCGGGCACGGGTGCGCCCACCACCTTACCGATTTTCTGGTGCTGGTATACCCAGGGGGTGCCGTGGGCGTTGCTGTAGCAGGGCTCGGCCACGAGCATAATCGAGGGCTTGTTCCAGCGGCGCGAAGGCATATCGCACACGTCGGTGCCGCGGATTTCCTGCGTCAGGTATTTCTGACCGGTGAAGAGCACCTCGATATCCTCGTGCATACGTCCGCCGCCGTTCCAGCGGATGTCGATCACTACGCCGTCGCAGTTGGCGTATTTGCCGAGCAAGTCGGCATACATCGGGCGGAACGACTCGTCGGCCATCGATGGGATGTGTACGTAGCCCAGACGGCCACCCGACCAGCGCTCCACGTCGGCGGCACGCTGTTTCACCCAGCGCTTATACAGCAGAGCGCTCTCCTTGGCGGCCGATACCGGCTTCACAACCTCCTCGACTTTCTCGCCCGAGGGTGTGGTGAAGGCCACGAGCGTCTTCTTTCCGGTAAGATTCCGGAGGATTCCGGAAAGGTCGGCCTCGGGGGTAAGCTCCTCTGAATTGATGGCAGTGATTACCGATCCGGGGGTCATCTTTGTTTTGGCCGAGTCGAATGGACCGTTTACGATTACTTCATCAACTTTCTGGCCCGGCCCTGTGTATGTCATGTCGTAGAGCAGACCGAGCGAGGCAGTCCGGTCGGCTCCTGCAGCAGGTGCCGGACGGTAGCGGCCGCCGGTGTGCGACACGTTGAGCTCGCCGAGCAGTTCGGAAAGCATTTCGGCGTAGTCGTAGTTGTTGTTGATATGCGGGAGGAAACGGCGATAGGCTGCCGTCATGGCGGGCCAGTCGATACCGTGCATCCCCTTGTTGTAGAAGCGGGCACCTTCCTCTACCGCCATATAGTCGAACATCGCCTCGCGTTCGGCGGCAAGGTCGATTTCCTGAGTGGCGGTTGCGGTAACGGCCTTGAGCTTATCGGTCTTGGGGTCGAGCTTCTGAATTTTGTCGCCGAACACAAATATACTCTTTCCCTCCTTGTCGAGCTGAAGCATCGGGGTGCGTTTGCTGCCAAGCTTGCTCACGAGTTTAGGCTCGCGCTTGCGCAGCGACATTTTCCAGAGGTCGTATCCGTCGTCGAAGGAGCTGAGGAAATATAGCGTCTCGCCGTCGGCGGTGAGGATCGCATCGCCAAGATCGCTCGAGAAGGGGGTGAGGCGCACGATGCGGTCTTCAATGCCATTGAGCTCGACCACAATGGGTTTCACGCCCTTTTCCTCCTTTTTCTTATCGGCAGCAGTGGCGTTTTTCGCAGCAGCTTTTTTTGCGTCGCCCTTTCCACCCTCCGTATTTGCGCCGGAGGCTTTTTTCTCAGTTTTCTCGGCATCTTTCAGAAGAGCGTAGTCTTCTTCATTGAGCAGGAAGCGGTCGTAGGCCTCGCGGTTGAGAAATATGATCATCACGTCGTTCTGCGAACCCCACGAAGCGTGGGCGCGCATGCCGTAGCGGTCGGTCTGATACACGATCGCGTTGCCGTCGAGCACAAAATGCGGAGTGCCGTCGAAATAGCCGGAGCGCGTAAGGTCGGTGATTTTGCCGGTCGAGAGTTCGAGCAGCGCGATATCGCTGTAGGGATCGCGCATCTCGGGAATAAATTCCATCACGATCCAGCGGCTGTCGGGACTCCACTCGAAGCTTATGCCGTCGTTTTGGCCGGGATAGGTCTCGCCACGGGTGTATTCCGTAACTTTGCCGGATGCCAAATCCATCACGCAGAGATGGTTGCGGTTCTTGACAAACGCGAGCTTCTTGCCGTCGGGCGAAACATCAGGATGCGAGTACTCGTCGACCGGATCAGCCACGTTGGCACCAGGCTTCACGTCGAAGAGCGCCACCTCGGGAATGGCCGTCGCATTGGGGAAATTGGCATCTTCCTTGCGCGTCATCGACGCCTTATATATATTCTTGCGACCGGAGCGCTCCGAGGTATAATAAAGCGTGCGGTTGTCGGCTCCCCAACTGATATGGCGCTCAGCGGCGGGAGTGTGGGTAACCTGTACTGTCGTGGGGTATTCTACCGAAGTTACGAACACTTCGCCGCGATCGGTGAAGGCCACCATCTTGCCGTCGGGCGAGACCACTCCTCCGGCAGCCTTTACGTTGCGGACCTCCTTCTGGTCGGCGTCGTCGGTCACAGCCTCTACGGTAAGTTTCACGGGCTTTCCCCCGTCGGCAAGCATGTAGATGCTGCCGTCGTAGGTAAATGCCATCTTCCCATCGACTGAACGCGAGAGGAATCTCACGGGGTGCGTTTTGAAATCGGTGATGCGTTCGGCTTTATCTGGTGCGCCGAGCGGGAAGGTCCACACATTGAATGTATCGCCGTCGCGCTCGCTGAGGAAGTATACTGCGCCGGAAGCCGGATCAAGCACCGGATTGCGGTCCTCGCCGGGACGGTCGGTCAGATTCGTATGCTTGCCGGTGGTGAAATCCACCATCCAGATGTCGCGGGTGACGGAAGATGTATGGTGCTTGCGCCATTCATCCTCGAATCCCTTCACGTCCTGATAGAGCATCACATTGCCGTCGGCACTGAAGGTGGGCATCTGAGCCGGCGTGCCGAGCACTTGCCGGGGTTTTCCGCCCTCCACTCCTACGGCGTAGAACTCGCTCATGCGCGAACTCGGAAACATTGCCGATTGAGCCGGATTCTGTATGGCCGCCGAGAAATATACGGTGCGCCCGTCGGGCGAGAAGGCTTCGGGAATTTCAGCGGCCTGATTGCGCGTCAGCCGCGTGGCTGTCCCACCTACGGAGGGCATCACATAGACATCGAAATTGCCGTGGCGCGCAGATGCGAAAGCTATGATTTTGCCGTCGGGGCTCCATATGGGGTTGGAGTCGTAGGCAGGATTGGTGGTCAGCCGCGTGGCCATGCCGCCGGTTGCCGGAACGGTAAAAATATCGCCTTTATATTCGAAGGCTATGCGCGTGCCGTCGGGCGAAATCTTCACATCGCGCATCCAGAGGGCCTCGGCCGAGGCTCCGGTCGGCAGAACCGACGCAGCGAGAATCAGTATGGTTAATTTCTTCATATCGTGGCAAAAATACTTTTTCAGATGTTGGCCGGGCTGCGGAAATGCCGCGACACTGGAGGCATGCGATGCCTATTTCAAGCGGTACATATAGCCGAGGCTCACCATGATTGTGCTTCCGCGCGAGGCGGAGAACTCATCGGCTTTCGAGGAGGGGAATATATTGCCGAGGCCGTAGTAATAGCGCGCCTCGAGCATCACCGAATGACGCTTTTTAATTATGAATTCGACTCCGGCACCGCCTGTGATTCCGTAGTCAAATCTGTTCTTGATTTTCAGACGCATCTGGTCAACCTGCCTGTATTCATATGGAAATCCCTCTACCTCAGTGGGATTCTCATAATCGAAGTTGGCGCTGACGGCGTCGCTCACCATATATCCGATCTGCGGTCCGAGATTGAAGAAGCACTTTACCACGCGCGAACCGAAGAATATGTGGGTCATCACCGGGAGGGTGATGTAGTTCGTCCGGTGCGTATAGTTGAAGAGCTCGTTGGCTTCTTCAAAATTCTCCTTCCATCCGGCCTGCATGAAGTTAAGCTCGGCCATCAGACCGACATGCCGCTCCTCGGCATATCTGAACGATACACCCATAGTGGCGCCTCCGAGCATCGATTCCTTCGACTTCGGATAGAACGACACCTGCGAAAGCGTCATACCGGCATGGCCGCCGATATGCACATGCGGCACATAGTGGCGCTGGGCCCGGACTGCCGGAACGACAGCCAGGGCTACGAGCAGGACTATTATGATTTTCTTCATTTACTTGTCTAAAAACATTTTCAGAGCGTCTCACTCTCCACAAAGCCGCCGGGACTGTAGTGGATGAGGAATAGCAGATGGTTGATCAGGCCTCCCTGAGCCGGAACCGGCTCGGCGCCGGCGGTCTGAGCGTCGTCCGACGGTCCGATCCAGTCGAGGCGCAGACTGTTCTGTATGCCGCTGAATTCGGCCGGGAAGGCTCCGGTTTCAGCCTTGTGTCTCAGGCCATTCACCACAAACATACCGGTGTCGAAGCCGAGAATGCCCTGAGTGGGCACCGCATCGAACATCTCCACCCCGTAGGCCGAGCGGTAGCGCTCCTTGAGGTCGCGGGCGCGGTAGTCGCGCTCATCCACAAGGAAACGCGAATATATCGTAGCGTCGAGATTGCATATGGCGTCGAAACTATCGCCGCGGAAAGTAACCCACTCAGGATAACCCCAGAGAGCCACATTGCCCGGAGCAAGCGCCGACTGCCGCTTTGTGGTCAATGCGTCGGAATATCTGGCGAACTCGCTTTTCGAACCGGAGACAGGTACAAACACCAGCGGCTGCGTGTCGGGGTCAAGCCCCTGGAGGTCGTCGTCGCGCAATATGCCGGAATACGCCACCTCGCGATAGGGGATGCCGTCGGCGTCGAGGCGCTGCTTCAGCGCGGCCACAAAGGACTCCTTGTCAGCCTGGCCGCCGCTACGGCTGATGAACACCGGCATACGGTCGGCAAATTTTTCCACAAAGGCATCGATGGCCTTGGCATACATTGCGTCGTGAGGTATGTTGGTCTGCACCACGTTGCGGTGGGTGAGATAGCTTTCATCTTTTACGGCGAAGATATTGAGTACAAGGGTCTCAGGGCCGACACCGGTCAGGATGGCGTCAATCTGAGCGCTGTTGTCCGGAGCTATCACGAGGTCGGCCTGCGCCACACCGGAATCGGCGAGAAGTTCGCGCACACGCTCCAGCGAGGACTCAGTATCGTAAAAACTGAACTTCACGGGCTGCAGACCGTCGCTACGGAGCGTATCGGCGGCAAGCAGCATCCCCTTGAAGAACTCAGTATAGAGTTGTGTGGTGCGGCTCATCGGCTCTTCGCCGAGCATAAACGGAAGGAGAACCGCCACATTCATCGTGTCGCGGGCAAGCCAGCGGTCGGCTTCGGCAGCGGCCGAGGCGGCAAGCGTTTCCGACTGGCCAATAGCAAGGACCTCGGCGCTCTCGGCCGCATTCACTCGAGCCGATTCGTCGGGCTGCATCTCGGCCAGTGCGTGGGCACTGCCACTATGGCGTGCGATCGCCTCGGGTGTCACGGGTATCATCAGAGTCTGTCCCGGCTTATAGCGCAGAGGGTCGAGTGTAGGATTCGCATCGAGCACAGCCTCGAGGGGTGCGCCGTTGGCATTTGAAATCGAAAAAAGAGTCTCGCCCGGCTCTATCACATGCTTAATATATCCGGCCGCATTCGGTTTTGGAGCAGCTGCTGCCGCTGCCGCAACAGAAGTAGTAGCGGCTGCAGTGACATCGCCCTGCGCGCCATCTGTAAGACGAAGCACCTGCCCCTCGGTTATCCCCTCGTCAGCCCAGGGGTTAAGGCGCAGAAGATAGTCGGTCGACATGCCGTATGTGCGCGCAACACCATAGACCGTATCACCTTTCTTGACAACATGTGTGGTCACTCCGGCAGCGGCGGCATAGACAGCGGGACGCTCTCCGGGCGCCACCTGAAATACTTCCACCGGAAAATACAGCCGCATCCGGGGCTTCAGCCCGTCGGCTGCCGTAGGATTGTAATCCACAATCTGCTCGCGGCTCACTCCAAGCTCGTTTGCAACGGAATATATCGATTCCTTGGGCTTTACATCGTAGTAGAAACATTGTTTGCCTCCCACCGAAGTGACGGGGAGTTCGCTCACCACGGTAGCACGGGCAGGCAGCGACGCCATAAGCAGAAACGCGGCGAATGTGCCGGCAAACAGTTGTCTTATAGTATTTTTCATCTGAAAAGAGAATTTAGCGGGCCATTGCGTTTCCGCAACGCCACATTATCTCACAAATTTAGGCTTTTTCCGCCAATTGCACAACATCTCGTCCATGGGTTAGCCACAGACATGTCCGACACTTTCAAGGGGGCCGAGAGGCCGTCAGCGATTCCATTAAAAACATCGAATCCAGCCAAAATTTGGCTGTTTGGGAAATTATTGGTAATTTTGTCGAAATTTTCAACCAATACAACTTCTAATGAAGAAAACAATCATTACAGCGCTGGCCGCCGCGATGGCCGCAGGCGCATCGGCCGAAGGCTACCAGGTGAACACCTTCAGCGCAAAGCAAGAGGGTATGGGCCACGTAGGCGTGGCCATGAAACTCGGTGCCGAGAGCCAGATTTTCAACCCGGGCGCACTTGCTTTTATGAACAAGACAATGGAGGTTTCCGGAGCAATAAGCGCCATTAAATCCACGGCCTACGCCACCGTCGGCGGCCAGGAATACGTTACAAGCAACAAAGTGGCCACTCCGATGAATTTTTCGGCGGCCTTCCGCATCTACGACAATCTTTATGCCGGTGTGACGCTCTACACGCCCTACGGCTCGTCGATTAACTGGGGTAAATCCTGGCCCGGCGCCGTGCTCAACCAGAGTGTAGACCTCAAGGTGTTCACGGTGCAGCCCACCGTATCGTGGCGCGTGCTCCCCAACCTCTCGATCGGCGCAGGCCTGATGATCGGCTGGGGCAACGTGAACCTGAACAAGGGGCTGGCCACCGCCTCGTCGATGGACCGCCTGATCGACCTTCAGTATGAGGCCGCCACACTGAAATATGAAGCAGCCAGACTGCAATGGAACGTAGCCAAGCTTCAGCAGGCCATGGGCGGCCCTGACCCCGGCGACGCTCCCATCAATACAACCACCGCACCCCAGTACCGCTACGGCAATATGCCTCCGGCTTCGGTGAATCTTAAAGGCGACAGCGAGTTGGCCCTCGGCTTCAACGTAGGCGTGCTCTGGGATATCAACGAGAAATGGAACGTGGGCCTCTCCTACCGCTCGAAAATGAACATGCACGTAACGGCAGGCGACGCACAGGTTGAATACGCCGACGAGCAGGCGCGCCAGCTTCTTGGTTCCACGCTCGACGTAATCAACTACACCAATTTCGATGCCTCGATGCCCTGCCCCTATGTGCTGACGGCCGGCGTAAGCTATAAACCCATCCCCCGCCTCGAGCTGGCTTTCGACGCCCAGCTCAACGGATGGAAAACCTACAAGGAGCTGAATATCGACTTCGCCAACCTCGACAAGCCCTTCGACCAGAATCTGCCGAAGAACTACCGCAACGCGATGACCTATCATATTGGTGCACAATATGCGATGACCGACCGCCTCGACCTCCGCGCAGGACTGATGATCGATACCAATCCCTGCAACCTCGACTACTATAATCCCGAGACGCCTGGGATGACCAAGATAGAACCTTCCGTCGGACTCTCTTTCCGCCCGATCAAGGGTCTCTCGATCGACGTAGCGTTCATGTATGTGAAAGGCTGCGGCCAGACCGGAGCCACCGCAAGCTACGACAACCTGCTGGCACCGAACTACAACGCGGGCCTCGCGCAATATAATGCCGGAGTGGCACAGTATAAAGCAGGGGTAGCACAGTTCAACCAGGTTCTGCAGTCCATCGGTCAGCCTGCCTACAACGCATATGACGCCCCGAACCTCAAGGAGATACCCTCGTCGGAATCATTCATCGCCGACTACACCCTCCATGCCCTCATCCCCGCCATCGGCATCAGCTACTCCTTCTGAACAATCAGAATATCAAAAAATCAGGCAATGTATCCATCCGCAAAAGGATAATCACATTGCCTGATTTTTTGTATTGTTTTTTAATGCACTAATTAGCGAAATCTATGGGATCATCCTCCATTTCGCTTATAAGTCGCAATATATCAACCTTCAGCAGCGGGATATGACGAATCACCAGCCCCCATAGAAATTCTGATTCGACGCTGTCATAACCATGAATAATACGATTGCGCGTATTGATTATTTCGCGGGCGTTAGGAATGTGAAAAGTGGGATTATACTTTTTTATGCGGTTAATAGCCTCACCCATAATCTCGGTTTTACGCTCGACAGCACAGATGCGCAATTTATCGCAATCGAACACATCAAACCGACGCGGATAATTTTCAAAAAAACCTTCAAGTTCCTCTATGGCATCCAGAATATCCTGCAGATGTTTCAATCTATATTCATCAGCCATATATCATTCGTTTGGTACGGTTTACATTCCGGATAAAATATCTGTTTTTTAAACCCTTCTCCACCACGAGGTCGACCTTTCTGCCAAGAAGCGATTCAAGAGATTCCTGAAAGTCAAAATAATTACTTACATAGTCCCACTCTTCGTGATTCGCGGTATCGAAATTCACCAACAGGTCAACATCACTCTCATCATTGAATCTGTCGGTCAGCACAGAACCGAAAACAGCAAGGTTTTTAACCCTATGCTTTCGACATAGGTCAAATATACGTCTAAGATTCAATTCTATAATATTCATCCAACAAATGAATTGATGTGCCACAAAGATAGTAAAACTTACATAAGATTAAACCATATCAAGCATAAAAAGTTTTTCCGACAAGGAGCGAGCCCCGGAGTGCGTCGACGCGCTCCGGGGCTCTTTGTCTGATACTTTTCTGCTTTGGCAGCCTGCGGGGATACATACCGCGTTATTGCTGCTGGTTGCGGATCTTGGTTTTGTTTTTGGTCTTTTCGGAGGAGGATTTGTCCATATCCTTTTCCTCCTTGAGGTCGATTTCGTTGCGCTGGGCGTCGAGCACCTTATATTGCAGGTAGGCGAGCGATTCGTCGGCCATCACCTTGAACCTGGCGCCAAGCTCCATGCGCCACCGCCGGTAGAGTGAAATCAATCCCTTCTTGAGATAGGCATCGACAAATGGGTGAACGTAGACCACGAAATTCTTTTGCCCCAGGTCGTTTACAAGATAGGAAATTTTCTCCTTGAGCGTATCGGTGAATAGAAGCGACGGCTGCACCTCCCCCTTGCCATAGCAGGAAGGACAGGCTTCGGTGGTAACGATATCGAGAGCCGGGCGGACGCGCTGGCGTGTGATCTGCATCAGGCCGAACTTACTCAGTGGCAAAATATTGTGGCGCGCACGATCGGTGGCCATTATCTGACGCATATGCTCGAAGAGCGCCTGGCGGTGTTCGGCCTTGTTCATGTCGATGAAATCGACCACGATGATGCCGCCCATGTCGCGGAGCCGAAGCTGGCGCGCGATCTCGTCGGCGGCGCGGATGTTTACGTCGAGAGCGTTTGTCTCCTGGTCGTTACCGGCTTTGGCGCGGTTGCCGGAATTCACGTCGATTACGTGGAGGGCCTCCGTATGCTCGATAATGATGTATGCGCCTGATTTGAATGAGACCGTCTTGCCGAACGACGATTTAATCTGACGGGTGATGCTGAAGTGGTCGAAAATAGGCTCATCCTTATCGTAGAGCTTCACTATGTCGGCCTTCTCGGGCGCTATCAGGCTCACATATTTCTTTATCTGGGCCATCACTTCGGGATCGTTCACATGAATATCCTCGAACGATGGCGAAAATACGTCGCGCAACACGCCAACGATACGGCTCTCCTCCTCGAAGATGAGCGAGGGTACGGGTGCCGTGCGGGCCTTGGCTATGGTTTCGTTCCACGACTGCAGAAGCGTCTGCAATTCGTGGTTAAGTTCCGATACGGTCTTGCCTTCGGCCGACGTCCGGATTATGACGCCGAAATTTTTTGGTTTGATGCTCTCCACAAGGTGGCGCAGACGCAGCTTTTCGCTGGTGGTCTTGATTTTCTGCGATATCGAGATTTTATCGCTGAAGGGGATGAGCACCATGTAGCGCCCTGTGAAAGATATTTCGGTGGTGAGTCTGGGACCTTTCGACGAAATGGGTTCTTTTACAATCTGCACCAGGAGTTCGCGGCCGCAGGTCAGCTGGTCGGTCACGGTGCCGTGCTTGTCGATATCAGGCAGCAGCTTCATGCGCGAAATATCGGGCAGCTTGCCGCCGGGGCGCTTTACCGGCGGCTGCTTTTTCTGATTGCCCTGCTGGGCATCGGGAGCTTCGGGCTGTTCGCCAAGAAGCTGTTTGAGAAATTCGGAATACGACGAAAATCTCGGGCCAAGATCCAGATAATGCAGAAAAGCATCCTTCTCGTAGCCCACGTTGACGAAGGCGGCGTTCAGACCCGGCATCAGCTTTTTCACCTTTGCCAGATAGATGTCGCCGACAGCGTAGGCTATGTCGCGGTTCTCCTTCTGGAGCGAAACGAGCCGACCGTCCTCGAGCAGGGCGATCGACACCTCCTTGGGCTGAACGTCGACTATCAGTTCGCTTTTCATTGTTTATCTGTTGTAAGGAATTGTTTTGTTGTTAACTGAGGTATAACCGTAGCGTGGCATACCTGCGGGAGAGAGGGCAGGATAAAAACAACGAAACAAACTTGGATGGGGCGCAAGCCTCGCAGCTCTGCCACATGAAAGTTTGTTTCGGTTTCGTCTGGCCGCCGCCATTGCCTGATTATATCGGCTCCGGGCTCCGTGGCCCGAACTGCCTGAGGTTGGCAGGACCGGATTGAATCGCCGGCCGCCGTGGCGGCGCCGCTCAAATCTTATTTCTTCTTGTGGCGATTCTTGCGAAGGCGTTTTTTACGCTTGTGGGTCGCCATCTTGTGACCTTTTCTTTTCTTTCCGCTGGGCATAGTGGTTAAAAATTAAATTAGGTTGTGGAGCGTGGGGCTCAGCGCCCGCCGGCTCGTTTGAAAAGTTGGTTATATGGAGCAAACCGGGCTATCAGCCTTTTACATCTTCCATGAACACTTTGGCCGGCTTGAAAGCGGGAATCTTGTGCTCGGGGATGATGATGGTGGTGTTCTTGGAGATATTGCGGGCAGTCTTCTGCGAACGGGTCTTGATGATGAAGCTGCCGAAACCACGGAGGTAAACGGGTTCGCCGTGCGAAAGCGAGTCTTTGACTACTTCCATGAATTTTTCGATGGTTTCCAGAACTGCGGCTTTTTCAATGCCGGTGGTCTTTGAAATCTCGTTTACGATTTCTGCTTTAGTCATAATTGTGATGTATGCTTAAAATATTTTTAATAGAATTATCTCCATAAACGGCTAAATGATAGCGCGATAAGGCTCCATCCGCCCGACGGGGCGGATTTTGCAAGTGCAAATATCGCACTTTTTTTTCAATCTACAGCAATACTGACGCAATTTTCGCCAAAAAAATTTGAGATAAACAGTTGGCCGGTGGATTTTTGCAGATGCCGGACGGGCGAAACGACTATACGTCGGCCACACGCCAGGGGCGGTAGTCGGTTTCGGGCGTATCGACAGCATCGCCACCCTCGATACGGCGCAGTCGACTCACCACAGCGAGCGTAACAGGCAGAACAACAATTTCGTAGGCGGTTTTCAGCAACGCCTGCGTCAGAATAAGCGACAGTATGGTTGACGCAGGAAGCACACCCCCGAAGGCCACGGGAAAGAACACGAGCGAATCGGCACCCTCTCCAAGTAGGGTACTGACAATGGCACGAAGCGAAAAACTGCGTCGGGTATTACGCGATGTCTCCGGGCTCGAAGCCTTCATGCGGCTCATCACGTAGGCGTTGGCCATCGACCCGACTATGAAAGCCGTGAAACTGGCCGCCATGATGCGCGGCACACTCGAATAGGTGGCCTCCATAGCCTCCTGTCCTTGCCAGTCGGGACTGCCGGGCAGCATCATAGCCACATTTAGGAGCCCGGCCACAAGCAGACTCATGGCAAATCCAAGCCATATCATAAGCCTGGCGCGGCCGAAGCCATAGACTTCGACCACACAGTCGTTGATAATATATGATATAGGGAATACCACCACTCCGGCGGTTATGGTGAACCATCCGAGATCCACGGTTTTTATTTCCGTGAGGTTCGACACGATGAGACACACCACGAAAAGAACCGTCAGCACCAGATACGGCACCGTGACGGCACGAGATTTCTGTCTGTTCATTGATTCTTGTTTTTTACGAGGTAGCAAGCACTCGGTGGGTTTTCTTAGAAATTTCGCGCAAAGTTACGAATTTCCGTCCCACATTCCAAACGGCACTACATACATCCGGCAGTCACGCCAATCACGATAGCCCCGATCAGCACGATACACAGCGCCACAAGGCGCCCCAGGCGTTTGGGCCAGTCTATTTCGCAAATGGCCGTACCCGCAGCGAGGTTGCTCTCCACATCCGCTACCGTCTTATTCGCCCGGCTCACAGCGGCCGGCATCACCTCAGTCATTTGCCCTATATTCATACTTCCTTAGTTTTATATATTATCCCTTAAGAACGTTGCGACGCCAATCGAAAACACCGCATCCGCGTCACATTATTGTAACAATCGCAAGCACAGTAAAGATAGCGCGCATCAACACATTTTAACATTTATTCACCAAACGCATCTCCCCCAGATGACGCCTGCCCCCGCAGGCAATAAATCGGGCGTTGCGGCGTTATCAGATTAATGAGAACAATTCTGACTCACATATATCTGCGTATGGCGGCTCTGGCCGTCGCAGCCCTGGCCGCACTCATCCCTTGGGCACCCGGAGCGCATGCAGAACGCCTCAACGACAAGGTGCTTAACCGCCCCTACAGCGACAACCGCCGATGGCATCTCGGATTCTCCGTCGGCCTCAATACGATGGACTTTTCGTTTCATCACAACGGCTTTGTCACCGAACAGGGGCAGACATGGTTCATGGAGCAGCCCTCGTTTTCGCCCGGCTTCTGCGTCAACGGCCTCTTCAGCGTAAGGCTGAACAACTATTTCAGCGTGCGAGTCACCCCAGGCATGTATTTCGGCAACCGTGTGGTGCGGTTCCTCGATACCACCGGCGGCCAGGAGGAGAAACAGGACATCAAATCGGCCTATCTCGTCCTTCCGGTCGATCTGAAATTCTCCTCACAACGCATGCACAATATCCGCCCCTATATGGTGGCCGGCGTGATGCCCGCGTTCGACGTAATGAAGAAAAAGACGGATTTCCTGCGCACCAACTCCACCGACTTCATGCTGTCGGTCGGATTCGGATGCGACCTCTATCTCCCCTATTTCAAACTGATTCCCGAGCTTAAATTCTGCTTCGGACTTTCCGATGCATTAAACCACGACCGTCCGGACCTCGTGGACGACCCGCTCCGCGCCGGCGTCAGCTCGTCGGTCAAGAAAGCCACCACCAAGATGGTGGTCCTCTCATTCTATTTCGAATAGCCGCACCGGCCGCAACACTTCCTCCATGCAACAACCCCACATCATCATAGGCCGCCTGCGCCGCCGCGTCCTGCTGGTCGCGGCAGCCGCCCTGCTGGCGCTCCTTGCGCCCGTGCGCTCCGTCGGCCAGACCGACGCCCAGTTTTCCCAGTATTTCGAAGTCCCGGCCTACTACAACACAGCCGCCATCGGCACTACCGACCTTCTGAAAATCCGCGCCGGCATGCGCATGCAGTGGGTGGGAATCGACAACGCTCCGCGCACCTTTCTCGCCATCGCCGACATGCCGTTCAAGCTCTTCAACAAGCGTTTCGGCGTAGGCCTTGTAATGCAGCAGGAAAGTCTCGGACTCTTCAAGAACATGAACATCGGCGCCCAGATAGCCTACAAGCAGAAGCTTTTTAAGGGCACGCTCTCCATAGGCGCCCAGATCGGATTCTTCGACCAGTCGTTCAAAGGCTCGGAAGTCTACATTCCCGACGATGACGATTACCACCAGAGCACCGACGAGGCTATTCCCCAGCAGGACATCCGCGGCAACGCCTTTGACCTCGGCCTCGGCCTCTTCTACACCCACCGCTGGTTCTGGGCCGGTCTGTCGGCCACGCACCTTAATTCACCCTCGGTAAAACTCGATGCCGAGACCGGCGAAAACGGCAATGAACGCAACTACGAGTTCAACCTCGGACGCACCCTATATTTTATGGCGGGAAGCAATATTCCCGTGAAAAATACGTTATTTGAAGTGTTGCCTTCAGTGTTGGTAAAGACCGATTTCACCTTCACTACCTGGGAGGCAACCGCACGCGTGCGCTACAATAAATTCCTGACCGGCGGCTTCGGCTACCGATGGAAAGACGCCGCCTACGTGGTGCTCTCGGCCGAATTCAAAGGCTTTTACATCGGCTACAGCTACGACTATCCCACATCGGCCATCGCCAAGGCCTCGAGCGGCAGCCACGAAATCTTCGCCGGCTACAGCCTGAAGCTCGACCTCGGCGAGAAAAACAAGCACCGCCATAAGAGCGTGCGCATAATGTAACACCCCGACCCGGGCGCCCTCAGGGCTCCCCATTTTCTCTACAAGCTAATTCAGAAGGAACACCCTCGATATGAACAAAAACCTAACGTTTTACCTCCTCCCGCTGGCAGTGGCCGTCCTGGCCGCTTCCTGCGCCTCCGGCCGCCGGAGCGCCACAGGGGGCGAAGTGACCGGCGTAGGCGGTACGGCCTGGGCCGAACCCACCCCCTACGGCATGGTCCTCGTCAGCCGCGGCTCCATGGAGATGGGACCCGCCAAAGCCGATTCCGCATGGAACCTCGCCGCCGACCCCAAAGGGATGTCGGTCGACGCTTTCTGGATGGACGAAACCGAAGTCACCAACTCGAAATACAAGCAGTTCGTCTTCTGGGTGCGCGACTCCATTATCCGCGAACGTCTCGCCGACCCCGCCTACGGCGGCAATGAAGACTACCGCATCGAGGAAGACAAGCAGGGCAATCCCATCACACCCCACCTCAACTGGAGCAAGCCTATCCCCTGGCGTAATCCGGGCGAGGACGAGGCACGCGCCATCGAAAGCGTATACCGCACCAACCCCATCACCGGCGCGCGCGAGCTCGACCCCGACCAGCTCAACTACCGCTACGAGGTCTACAACCAGACCGAGGCCGTAAAGCGCAAGCACCGCCTCGACCCGCGCAAGCGCGAATACAACACCGACCGCCCCGTGCCCACCGACATCCCGATGATTTCGAAGGATACCGCCTGGATCAACGACGAAGGTGAAATCGTGCGCGAAACCGTAACCCGCGCCCTCTCCGGCGACTACGATTTCCTCAACACGTATATCGTAAACGTCTACCCCGACACCACCGCGTGGGTAAACGACTTCGAGAATGCCTACAACGAGCCTTACGTGCGCATGTACTTCAGCCACGGCGGCTACAGCGAATATCCCGTGGTCGGCGTAAGCTGGGAGCAGGCCAACGCATTCTGCAACTGGCGCACCGACTTCCTCAAGCGCTCGCTCGGCAAGGAAGGCGTTTACATCGAACCCTACCGCCTCCCCACCGAGGCTGAATGGGAATTCGCCGCCCGCGCCGGCGAGAACGCCAACATGTACCCCTGGGAGGGTGAACTTCCCATCAGCGAAGACAAAGGCTGCTTCTACGCCAACTTCAAGCCCAACGACGGCAACTACGTGAAAGACGGACACCTGATCACCTCGCGCGTCGGGACCTACTCGCCCAACGACTTCGGCCTCTACGACATGGCCGGCAACGTAAGCGAATGGACCTCCACGGCCTTCACCGAGGGCGTCTCCAAGCTTACCAGCGACCTCAACCCTGAATACCGCTACAACGCCGCCAAGGAAGACCCCTACAAGATGAAGCGCAAGATAGTGCGTGGCGGCTCGTGGAAAGACGTAGCCCACAACGTGCGCTCCGACATCCGCATGTGGGAGTATCAGAACGAGCAGCGCTCCTACATCGGCTTCCGCTGCGTGCGCTCGCAGATAGGCTTCGCGCGCGGCCAGCAGCTCAAGTCCAAGAAATAAGCAGCGGAGCCCGCATCCCATACCACCCCTCCCCTCCCGTTACTCCATTCAGAAATAATCCAAACCAAGTTTCTCCCGATGGGAAAGATCAAGACATACAAGCGCGGCATCTCGGCCTTCATCTCGTCCGAAAAAGGGCAGCGCTTCTTCAATTTCGCCTACTCAATCGGCGCGGCCATCGTAATCTGGGGCGCACTCTTCAAAATCCTGCACCTCCCCGGCGGCAATTTCCTGCTTTCGCTCGGCATGGGCACCGAGGTGCTCATGTTCATGCTCACGGCCTTTGACCGGCCGCCGCGCGAGTATAAGTGGGAGAACGTCTTCCCCGTGTTCGACACAGAGAATCCCGACGACCGTCCCGACTTCGCCGCAGGCACCGGAGTGGTGATCAACGGCGCCGCTCCCGCCGCAGGCGCCTCCTCAGCCCAGCGCCCCGACATCGCCACCCCCGTCCTATCGGCCGACGCCTCGCCTGCCGAGGTAATGGGCCGCGTGGGCGACGCCACACAGCTCTATCTCAACCAGATCACCGAGATGACCAACGAGTTGCGCCATCTGCAGGACACCACCCGCGCCCTCAACAACGTGAGCGACGTGCTCCTGCAATCCTACAACGCCATCACCCAGAACTCCGAGCAGATTACCGCCTCATCCTCGGGCTACGTCGACCAGATGCAGGCCCTCAACCGCAATATCGCAGGCCTCAACACCATCTATGAGATTCAGCTCAAGAGCGTATCGTCGCAGCTCGACGCCATCGACCGCGTAAACCAGGGTATCAAGGAAATCCGCGATATGTATGAGAACTCGGCCAATGCCTCGTCGCGCTACTGCGAGGAGACCGAGAAAATGGCCCGCTACATGCAGCAGCTTAACTCCGTCTACGAAAAGATGATCACCGCCATGACCATCAACATGTACCGCCCCATGGCAGGCGCCCCGATGCCCGAGGGGATGCCCGTGCCTCCGTCGCAACACTCCACCCCCCGACAGGACGAAACAGGCGCCACAGCCTGACACTTTCCCCTCCGCTCCACCATATAATATATATAGACAGACCCCTTCCAACCGTAATTATCACCCATGGGTAGCAACAACACAAGGCTCTCACCGCGACAGAAGATGATAAACCTCATGTATATCGTCCTCACCGCCATGCTGGCCCTCAACGTGTCGAGCGACGTGCTCAACGGCTTCACTCAGGTGGAGGAAGGCCTCAAGCGCACAAACACCAACGTAGAGGAGCGCAACTCCGCCATCCTCAATACCCTCGAGGCATTCGCCACGCAGAACCCCGACAAGGGCAAGCGGTGGTACGACAAGGCTACCGAGGTACGCCGCGTCACCGACGGCATCTACCGCCATATCGACTCCCTGAAATACCTCATCGTGCGCGAGGCCGACGGCTCCGACGCCGACGTGGCCGACATCCGTAACCGCGACAACCTCGAGGCCGCCTCGTTTGTGATGCTCTCCGGCAACCGCACCCGCGGTGCCGCTCTCCGCAAAGAAATCGAATCATACAGCACTTATATCACATCGCTCATCTCCGACACGCTCAAGCGCGCCTCGCTCGCAAAATCGCTCTCCACCGAAGCCGTGCTCCGCAAGGGCACTCTCGGCAAGCAGTCGTGGGAGGAGTCGAAGTTCGACAACCAGCCCGTAGTGGCCGCCGTCACCCTCCTCACCAAGCTCCAGAACGACGTGAAATACGCCGAAGGCGAAGCCCTCCAGAACCTTCTGGCCAACGTCGATGCCGGCGACGTGCGCGTCAACGAGCTCAACGCCTTCGTGATTCCACAGAGCCGCTTCGTGATGCGCGGCGGCAAATATTCCGCCAACATCGTTCTTGCCGCCGTCGACACTACGGCCCGCCCCGAGGTGTTCGTCAACGGCCGCAAACTCCCCAACGACCGCGGTCTGTATGAATTCAACCCCGGCACTACCGGAACCTTTGACTATTCGGGCTACCTCGAGGTGCCCCATGGCGACGGCTCCGTCACCCGCCACCCCTTCCAGTCGAGCTACACCGTAATCGAGCCTACGGCCACCGTGTCGGCCACGATGATGAACGTGCTCTACGCCGGCATCGACAACCCCATCTCGATTTCCGTGCCCGGAGTTGCCACCTCGGCAGTCTCCGCCACCATGACCAACGGCACGCTCTCGCGCTCTGGCGACCACTGGGTGGCCCATCCGGCAAAAGTGGGCGATGAGGCCGTAGTCAGCGTAACCGCCCAGATGGACGGACGCCCCATGACGATGGCACAGACAAAATTCCGCGTGCGCAAACTCCCCGACCCTACCCCTTACATTGCCTTCAAGGACGCGCAGGGCAACACCTCGCGCTATAAAGGCGGCGGCCGCGGACTCTCCAAGGCTTACCTGCTCGCCGCCCCCGGCATCGAGGCCGCCATCGACGACGACCTGCTCAACATCCAGTTCAAGGTGCTGAGCTTCGAGACCGTATTCTTCGACTCGATGGGCAACGCCATACCCGAGGTGAGCAACGGCTCGCAGTTCTCCCAGCGTCAGAAAGACTCGTTCCGCCGCCTCTCGCGCGGCAAACGCTTCTATATATCCCGCGTGAAAGCCGTCGGCCCCGACGGAATCACACGCGACCTCGCCCCCATCGAAGTAATCGTAGGCTGACGGAGCCGCTTACGCCCCCCGACCTACGACACCTCAACACTCCGTATCACGATAATCCAACACCACAGCTTCCACCCATGAAGTCGTTTTCCAAATATCTCATAGCTCTCGTAGCCCTGGCCGGAGCGGCGACAGCCGTCGCCCAGGATTCGTCAAGCTCTTCGTCGATCGTGCGCCGCCGCGCCGGCGACCGCGACCGCAACGCCAGCCGCCAGGCGCCCGGCGTAACCGACCGCATGCAGCAGTTCTACAGCAAATCGTCGGCCAACGACGCCGACCTGATGTGGATGCGCGTAATCTACCGCGACCTGGAAATGGATAATCCCAAGAACGCCGCCCTCTACTACCCCGAGGATGTGGTCGACGGTCAGGAAAACCTTTTCCGTATCATAATGCGCCTGCTGGCCGACAACGCCATCCCCGCCTACGAATATCTCGACGGCAAGGAGATTTTTACCGACCAGTACCGCCTGAAGGTATCCGACATGCTCGACCGATTCCACGTGCTCTACTCTCCCGCCAAAGGCTCCACGGAGAAGAATCCGCGCTTCGTAATCGAGGAATCCGACGTTCCCGCCAACGAAATCCGCTCCTACTACATTCTTGAGCGCTGGGAATTCGATGCCAAGACCAACAAGACCCGCCGCGTGGTCGAAGCCATCTGCCCGGTACTCCACCGCGCCGACGAATTCGGAGTCGACGCCGTGCGCTACCCGATGTTCTGGGTCAAGCTCGACGCTATCCGCCCCTATCTGGCCCAGCAGTACATCTTCATCGACGACGACAACAACCTGCCGCGCTACACCTACGATGATTTCTTCACCATGGCCATGTACGACGGCGACATCTACAAGACCCGCAACCTCACCAACCGGTCGATGATGCAGATGTTCCCCGACCCCGACGACCGCAAGCGCGCCCAGGACAGCATCCAGAACCGCCTCGAATCGTTCGACAAGAATCTGTGGGTACCCTCGCGCGAGGAGGTAATCGCCGCACGAGAAGCCCGTGAGGCTGCCGAGGCCGAAGCCGCCGCCAAAGCCGAAGGCCAGGAAATCGCCGACCGCGACGGCGCCCCAGCCGATACCCAGGCTTCCGAATCCCGAACCTCGCGCGGACGCCGCGGCTCGGCAACCACGGCCAAGAAATCCAACACCAAAAAAGCCGCTACCAAGAAAACCAAGGTGCGCAAACCCAAGGCGCCCAAATCGTCGTCGGCCGGAGCCGCCCGCTCCGTTCGCCGCCGCAAATAACAGCAACGCGCCCCACCGCATTTCGCAAGTATCTTAAAACACCTGCCACTCTCCATCTCCATCACATTTCACCACGGCCGAAGGCGGCACATCAACCACGATGCGCCGCCTTCGCCGTTTCCCTAAACCGGCGTCCGGATGGCATGGCGGCTTGTCAGAGTGGTGCATATTCAAGGAGACAAGGGCGACGCTGACGCGAACAGTACTTAAGTACGGCCCCGAAGCCGAGTCCCGAAGTCGACGCCGAAGATGTGCCGCTATCACAAGCCGCCTGAAAAATTTGCATAATAGGATATTAATCACTACCTTTGCAGTCCCGATTCTATCCAAACGGAAGAGCCGAGAAGCCACCCGGGCGCCTTTGGCCTGGCCCCGTGCGGTCTCGAAGCTCGTGTATTTATTTATCAATTAAACTTTTAGAAGTGGATACTTTAAGTTACAAAACCCTTACACCCAACGCGCAAAACTGCCCGAAGGAATGGGTCCTCATCGACGCCACCGACCTGGTGCTCGGCCGACTCTGCTCCGAAGTGGCCAAAATTCTGCGCGGCAAGAACAAGCCCTGCTACTCGCCCTTCGTTGAGTGTGGCGACAACGTGGTCATCATCAACGCCGACAAAGTTCAGCTCACCGGCAACAAGTGGACCGACCGCATCTACTACAACTTCACCGGCTATCCCGGCGGTCAGCGCGAGCTCACCCCCGAAGTGCTCATGAAGAAATCCTTCAACAAGCACCTCAAGCCCGGAATGCACCCCCTCTACCTCCGCGTAGTAAAAGGCATGCTTCCCAAAAACCGTCTGGGCCGCAAAATCATCAAAAACCTGCACGTGTTCAACGGCCCCGAACATCCTTTCCAGGACAAGAACCTCCGCGTGCTCAATCTCAAAAAGTAACAATCGCCAACACCTGAATTATGGAAACAGTAAATGCAGTAGGCCGTCGTAAAGCAGCCATCGCCCGCGTGATCCTTACCGAAGGCAACGGCGAAATCACCATCAACCACCGCGAGCTCGGCAAGTACTTCCCCTCGTCGATTCTCCAGTACATCGTTAAGCAGCCCCTCACCACCCTCGACGTTGCCGAGAAATACAACATCCGCGTCAACCTCGACGGCGGCGGCTACAAAGGCCAGGCCGAAGCTCTCCGCCTCGCCATCGCCCGCGCTCTGGTGAAAATCAACCCCGACGACAAGAAAGCCCTTCGCGCCGAAGGCTTCATGACCCGCGACCCCCGCGTGGTGGAGCGCAAAAAGCCCGGTCGTCCCAAAGCTCGCAAACGCTTCCAGTTCTCCAAGCGTTAATCTTCCTTCCCTGCGCCTCTCTCGCCTGAGTTTAGTATCTAAATCCCGCGGATGGACCCGCGTTCCCTACCCCGGGGTTGTAATTTCCAAAAAGAACGTAAACAACTCTTTTACAACAAAATGTCAACACCTACATTCGACCAGCTCCTCGAAGCCGGCTGCCATTTCGGCCACCTCAAGCGTAAATGGAACCCCGCAATGGCTCCCTACATCTTCATGGAGCGCAATGGTATCCACATTCTCGATCTCTATAAGACCGCAGCAAAGGTTGAAGAAGCCGCAGCTGCTCTCAAATCCATCGCTAAGGCAGGCAAGAAAGTCCTGTTCGTAGCCACCAAAAAACAGGCCAAACAAGTTACCGCCGACAAGGCTAAATCCGTAGGCATGCCCTACGTGATCGAGCGCTGGCCCGGCGGCATGCTCACCAACTTCCCCACCATCCGCAAGGCTGTCAAGAAGATGGCTTCCATCGACAAGATGACCAAGGACGGTACTTTCGACAACCTCTCCAAGCGCGAGAAACTCCAGATTTCCCGTCAGCGCGCCAAACTCGAAAAGACCCTCGGTTCGATCGCCGACCTCAACCGCCTTCCCTCCGCCCTTTTCGTTGTCGACGTGCTCAAAGAGCGTATCGCCGTGGCTGAGGCCAACCGTCTCGGCATCCCCGTGTTCGCAATGGTCGACACCAACTCCGACCCCTCCAACATCGATTTCGTGATTCCCGCCAACGACGACGCATCGAAATCCATCGAGCTCATCCTCGACACCGTCTGCTCCGCAATGGCCGAAGGCCTTGAAGAGCGCAAGGTAGAGAAAGTCGACACCAAGGAGGAGGATAAGGAGGCTGCTCCCCGCCGCGAACGCCGTCGCCCCGTGCGCCGCGCCGAAGGCGAAGCCGAAGCTGCTCCCGCCGCTGAGGCCGAGGCCGCTCCCGAGGCTGAGGCTGCCGAATAATACCCCTCGTTAACTACAAAAATTCAACTAATCCGACCGCAGGGTCCGGACTACCGAATTTCCCCAGTATTGCGCCGTGGCAGGCCCGACCCACCGGGCCGAGCGCCTGCCGCGGTCGCACATTTTCCCGGAGAATCGGTTTTCCCGACTTACATAAACGGTCAAAAAAAATACTCCCTACTATCATGGCAGTAACAATGGCAGAAATCACCAAGCTGCGCCACCTCACCTCGGCCGGCCTGATGGATTGCAAAAAAGCCCTCGCCGAAACCAACGGCGACATCGAAGCCGCAGTTGAAATCCTCCGCAAGAAGGGTCAGGCCGTAGCCGCCAAGCGCGAAGACCGCGTGGCCGCCGAAGGCTGCGTACTCTCCAAAAACGAAGGCAACTTCGCCGCTATCGTCGCCCTCCAGTGCGAAACCGACTTCGTTGCCAAAAACGCCGGCTTCGTTGAACTCACCCAGAAACTCCTCGACCTTGCCGTGGCCAACCGCTGCAAGAGCCTCGACGAGCTCAAAGCCGTGACCGTCGACGGCCGCACAGTGGCCGACCTCGTCGTAGAGGAAGGCGGCAAGACCGGCGAAAAAACCGAGCTCGGCGCATACGAATGGATCGAAGCTCCCTCCACCACCTCCTACAACCACCTCGGCAACAAGCTCGCCACAATCGTAGGCTTCAACCTCGAGGGTGTAGACTACCAGGTGGGCCGCGACGTAGCCATGCAGGTTGCTTCGATGAACCCCGTTGCCGTCGACCGCCAGAGCGTAGCCCAGGCTACCATCGACCAGGAGCTCAACGTGGCCATCGAGAAAACCAAGGAAGAGCAGGTGAAGAAAGCTGTTGAGGCAGCCCTCAAGAAAGCCGGCATCAACCCCAACCTCGTCGACAGCGAAGCCCACATCGAATCCAACATCGCCAAGGGCTGGCTCACTCCCGAAGAGGCCGACAAGGCCCGCGAAATCGCCAAGACCACAGCCGAGGCCAAGGCAGCCAACCTCCCCGAGCAGATGATTCAGAACATCGCCCAGGGTCGTCTCAACAAATTCTTCAAGGAAAACTGCCTCATGGAGCAGGAATTCATCAAGGATGGCAACCTCACCATCGGCAAATACCTCGAAGAAAGCATGAAGGGTCTCGCTGTAGCATCCTTCAAGCGCGTTAACCTCAACGAGGACTGATTCACCCCCGTTGAAACTCCACAAATAGAAAGTCATAACGTCTATTTATAACCCGAAAGGCGATGTGCCCCCACACGGCGGCACATCGCCTTTCCCCGCTATATCCCGGAATACAACCATGCAGAATTATTTCCCGAATTAACATGCCGTCTACAATACGGCAACATATTTTACGTTATATTTATACAAACTTCAGTATTTCCCTGGAGACACACACCTCTTCAGGCATTTGTAAACTTTAAACAACCAAATCCACCTGTTGGCGACAAAAATAGAGGGGCATTCCCAGCAATTTTCGCTAATCTTGTAGGGACGCACGGCTCGTGCGTCCGTGCAACCAACTGAAAACAAAGTATCTTATTAGGACGCACCGACCGTGCGTCCCTACATTTCAGGAGTTCTGCCATGCCCTCCGCATTAGTCGCAAAATAGCATTTCCCAATAATGTAGATACATCGCTCTGCGATGTATCTGCCGGCTACAATCTCCCTATACGTGCCAAAGGCACATCCTTACGTGGTCTGCGGAAGCATTTGGACGCAACGATAAATCTGGTTTTCAATATCATTCCAATTAAACACACATTATTTTATAATTAAGTCACAGCAATCATTATGAAAAATTTCTACCTCGTTCTCCCGGCGGGTCTGCTCTTCGCAGCCTCCGTTTCCGCCGGGAACACCGCCGCCGCACACCCGTCTTCGGCCGCAGTCCCGGCTCCCAGGAGTCTGGAAGGCACTACCGTCTACCTGCGTTCAATGCACCACGGCGATTATCTTACGGGCGCCGGCCTCCGCGACCTCCAGGCCATGCTCGATGAAACCGGCTTCGGCTTCACCCTCGAATCAACCGGCTCTGCCGGCTACAGGCTGCGTGCCGTTGCCAACAACCGCTGCCTCGCCGACAATCTGACCTTCACCTCCGACGGCGACGCTGCCTGGACGCTCATCAGCGCTAACGATTCAGAAAACATTTTCGCAATCGCCCCTACCTCCGGCGAGGCCACAAAGGTGCTCACAGCCGTGGCAAACCCTTCGACGGATGCCTACACCAATCCGGCCAACACTGTCGCGCTCCAGGAGTACCGCCCCGGCGACCACTCCCAGCAGTGGGAAATCCTCACCGAGGCCGACCGCACAGCCCGTGCAGCCGCCGAAGGCCATAAAGGCCGGTGGATCGACCTGACTTACCGTATTCCCGCCTTCAACTTCCCCGAAGGATGCGCACAGACCGACAAATGGCAGCAGATAGTAACGCGCCTGGAAAACCACGCCCAGGCCGACTACGTGGCCGACGAAAAAGGAGGCATGTTCCGCTACCACAACGATGAGTTCAACGCCGCACTGTGGCGCAGCTCCGAATTCACTCTTCAGACCGAGCTTTCAGGCCTTCCCGACGGACTTTACCGCTTCCGCTGCCAGGTATACAACAACAATCTCAACACCAACGAGACCAACCTCCGTGTGTGGGCCGGCTCCGCCAGCGTCGCTCCTGCAGCGGTTTCCAACGACGTCCACACCGCCGCCATGGCCGGCGAGGCTTTCCGGCGCGGCGAGGGCTGGATTGAAGTCGGCCCGGTGGAAGTATCCGGCGGCAAACTGACAATCAAATTCGAGAAGCGCCACACCACATCGGCCACCGCATTCTGCATCGACAATCTGCGCCTGCTCTACCAGCCTGCCGCCGACCCGGCCGACATGACCGTAACGCTCTCCTTCCCCATGCACTACAACACCCTAATCCTCCCCTTCGCCGTGAGCGAGGAGGAAGTGGCAGGTCTCAATGCCGACGGACTCCACTTTTTCCGCACGGAGGGGTATGAGGAACGTACACAGAACTCCGAGGTCGAGGGCTCCGTTACCTACCATCTGATTACGCTTAATCCGGAGGACAGCCATTCCCTCCTGCCGAATGTGCCCTACGTGGTTGTGAACACCAACGTCGAAGAACTCAAAGGCCGTCCGCTCCAAGGCCCCGGCATGCAGCCAGCTCCCTTCCTGAGCGCCCCGGCGCCGGCCACCGCCGGCCAGACCTTTGAATATACCTTCTCCGGCCAGCCCGTAAACGCCAATTACTACTACACAGATCAGACCGACGGCATGCAGACCCTTACAGGAGCCTTCGTGGCCACCAACATCTTCCCCGGCCACTACAACCTCGCCGCCAGCCAGTACCTCCAGGGCTTCATGCAGAACGCCTCCGACGCGCCCCGACATATCGAGCCATACCGAGCATACGTCAACAGTATCTCCTCGTCGGCCGCACGCTATCCGCTCTTCCTCTTCAACGACGACTTCAATATCCTCACCGGCATTGAAGACGTGACGGACGACCCCGACAGCGCCATTACCGACACCACTCCCGTCGACGTCTACTCCGCCGGAGGCGTGCTCCTGCGCCGCGGCGTCCTCAAAGCCGAGGCCCTCAACGACCTTCCCCGCGGCATCTACATCCTCTCCAACGGTCCGACCACTCTCAAACTCGCCAAATAACCCTTCTGACCCTACTCCATTCTCCTTCTCCCCTTCTAAGGGCGATGCAATTGCATCGCCCTTCTTTTTTCCGCTGGTCAGACCGGCATTCCGCCAGACTGTTTCCACACACCGAATCACATTGCATCCTTAAAGTCCCTAAAGCCTCTAAAGTCCTTAAAGTCTTTAAGGTCTTTAAGGTCCCTAAAGTTTAAGGTCCTTAAGGTCTTTAAAGTGTATTTTTAACACACATTAACCATCGGGGGGGTAGTTTTACAAACTTTTACTCATTAACTTTGTGTCTAAATTACCTATCTAATATCATAATCCCTCTCCTTCAAATCGGGTTATTCAAACAACTAAATAGTCACAGTCTTTTTTTACCATGAACAGACATTTCTTGCCGCTCTGTGCCGCAATGCTGTGCGTATGCATCGCCTCAGGCCAGAGCAAGAACTTCAAGGCCGTCAGCCTCAACGTCGACGGCCTCCCCGAAAGCCTACTCGGGGGTGCAATTAAAATGAATGTGGGAGGTCCACTTGAAGCCGGATCCAAAGCAATGGGCGAATTTATCAGTACCCAGCGCACTGACTGGGATCTCTTCGCCCTTTCCGAGGATTTCAACTTCGAGGATGAACTGAAAGCGGGCCTTGGCGACGGTAAATATACATTCGGCACCCACCGAGGAAAAATGTATAATAAAATCGACGTCCTCACATCTCCCTTCGATACCGACGGCCTCAACGTGATGGTTCGCAACGAAAGCGGCATCACCTTCAGTGGAGAGACATACGTACGTTTCACCGACAGCTACGGCAAAACGAGCGACGGCTCCGACGAACTTATCAAAAAAGGATTCCGCTACTATCTCGTCAACTTCGGCGACGGTCTTACAGCCGACCTCTACATCCACCATATGGATGCCGAAACCGACGACAAATCCAACGCCGCTCGCGAGAGCAACGTAAAACAAGTAATAAAATATATCCTCGACCGCGACGCCCAGGGACTCAACACCCGCCCCATCCTCATTATGGGCGACTCCAACTGCCGCTACACCCGCGACAACCTTCAGGAATGGGTGTTCAACACCGTCAACAACTACACCGACGCCAACGGCCTCCAGCCATATCAAGTGCGCGACCCCTGGGTAGACTTCCAGTGGTACGGCGTGCCACCCAAACACGGTTCCCCTTCGCTTATGGTGGGTACCTACGGTGCTCAAAAAGGCGAGGTTGTGGATAAAGTATGGTATATCAACAATAAAAAAGCTAATGGCGTTCAGCTGATTGCCAACAGCTTCCTTAACGACGAAGGGTTCAAATCCAACGATCCCGGAGTAGCTTTCGCCGACCATCCCCCAATTGTAATTGATTTCACCATCAAGAAGGTCGCCAATGCCGACGATGTATTCCAGCCAGCCATCGAGGCTCCTGCCAATCCGTTCGGCGATAAATCATACTACCTCCGCAGCATGCTTACGGGCGACTACATCACCGGAGGTGGTTACTGGGACGGTCAGGTACTTGTCGATAAACCCGGTGCAGCATTCACCATCCAGACCAGCGACAACAACACCTTCAAGCTAAATTCTGTTTTCACTGCCAATATGCTTGGAAGCAATCTTTATGTAGATGGTGTGAATACCGACTGGTCGCTCACCAAAGTAAGCGGAAGCAACGACATTTACGTAATCTCTACTCTCGTCAATAACGTCGTAAAGGTGCTTACTGCATCTAAAAACTCCGATACTACGCCTTATTACCATCCTGATTATAAAGCAACTCTCGAAGACTATCATCCCGGCGACCACGCCCAGCAATGGGAAGTAATCAGCGAGGAGGAAAGAACAAACCGCCTCACAACGGAAGGCCACATACACCCCGACCGCTGGCTCGACGTAACATACAAAGTACCCTGCTACAACTTCCCCAATAACAATGCGAATTTCGACAAATGGAGCCGCACCGGCGATGTTACAGCTTCTGTTGGAAGTAGCATCAGAGCTGCCAGCAGTCTGATATTGGAATGGGATAATAAACAAACGGAATACGGATATGGTGGCGTTATGCACTACTACAGCAATTCTTGGTCTGTTGGTTCACAAAAAACCAATTTCACTTTTGAAACTACCATAAACAATCTTCCGAATGGAACTTATCGCTTTAAATTCCAGCTCTACAACTGCAATCTGAACAATGGTAGCGATAAAAATCTGACAGTCACCGTAGGGAACCGCTCGATTAATCCGGCTGCAACCTCTGGAGCCTCTCACAACGATTTCAAAGCCGCCGGAAGATATTTCCGCGACGGCAATGGATGGGTTACGATTGATAACATCACAGTGACGGACGGAACATTGAAAATCAGTTTCGTAAAAGGTCACACAAAGGGCACCGCCACCTCCTTCACCATCGACAACCTGCGTCTCGAGTATCAGCCGGCCTCTAACCCGGCAGACCAGTCGATTACACTCGACTTCCCGATGCACTACAACACGATGATTCTCCCCTTCGACCTGCCCGATACAGAAGTACAGAAACTCAACAACGACAACCTGCAGGTATTTCGTGTAACTGGTATCACCCCGAAGAAACAAGACACTGAAGTAGAAGGATCTATCGAATATTACAAAATAGAGAAGGACATCTGCAACACTGTTGCCGCCAATATCCCTTACGTTGTTGTCAACAACAACGTCGAGGAGCTGAAAGGACGCGAAATGGAAGGCACGAATCCTGCCGCTGCTCCGCGCAAGGCCACTGCCACCAAAGCAAGCGGCGATTACACCTACACGTTCACGGGCAAACCGATGAACACTAACTACTATTACACCGACTCACAAGACCCCGACCGTACCCTGACCGGTGTATTGGTCGACACCAACGTATATCCCGAGCACTATGCTCTCGGTAAGTCCGACTATCTCCAGGCATTCTTCCGCAACGACAACGAAGAGCCTCAGACAGTCAAAGCATACCGAGCATACGTCAACAAAGTGCCTGCCGTTGAAAACGGCGCCTCCCGTACTCTCCCGATGCTCGTATTCAACGACGACACCAATATCCTTACCGGAGTCGAGGAGGTTGCCGACGACGCCGAGGAGACTATCACCGACGAAACGCCGGTCGACGTCTACACCACCGGAGGCATCCTTCTGCGCCGCGGCGTAGCCAAGGCCGACGCTCTGGCCGACCTTCCCCGAGGCCTTTACATCCTCACCAACGGCCTCACCTCGCTCAAACTCGCCAAGTAACCCCTCAAGGGCGCATCGACATCCGATACCCCATGATACAGATAGCGCGGCCGCTCGGGGGAGCGGCCGCGCTATTCATTTAATCCTAATCTTATTGTACCCCGCCTCAGGAGGTGCGAATCATTTCGCGCCTCCTGACCTACAACTCCTTAGGGGTGATAGAATTTGTAGCCATGGGTGTCAACCCATGGTGAGGGTGGTGAGGAGGTCGGGGTGAAGGAGGCGGGCGGCGTGGGCCAGTTCGTCGGGGGTAATGGACTCAAGACGGGCGCGAAATTCGGCGTCGGGGAGCACGCGGCCGTAGAAGAGCGTGGCGCGGGCCGCGTTGAGAGCCGTCTGGTCGTGGTTGTCGGAGGCTACGACGAGTTGCCCGAGATACTGCTGACGGGCCGCCTGCAGCTGGCGTGCCGTAAGCGGCTCGACAGACATTCGCAGGAGCTCGCGGCGCACGAGGTCGGCGCACCGCGGGGCATCCTCAGGGTCGCAGCCGAAATATACGGTGAAGAGGCCGCAGTCGGTCCACCCCGTCAGGCCGGCGTCGACTGAATAGACGAGTCCGCGGCGCTCGCGCAGCGCCACGTTGAGGCGCGAGTTCATCCCCGGACCGCCCAGTATGTTGGTTATCAGTCCGAGCGGATAGCGCTCGGGTGAAAACATCGACGGTACGCGCACACCCATCACGCAGTGGGCCTGATGCAAGTCAATGCGCTTGATATGGCTTGCGGGAGCCCCCACCGGCGGCACAACGCGCTCAGGAGCCGTCCCCTCGGCGGGAAGCGCGGCAAAACAGCGCTCAAGCACTCCGCGCAGGCGCTCGGCTCCCATCCCGCCGCGGTAGAAAGCCACCATACGCGAGGCCGTATAGGTGGAGGCGATATAGGCACGGCACACCTCGGGGGTGAATGCGTCGAGATTTGCCGACTCGCCGAGGATATTGTGGCCGAGCTGCGACCCGGCGAACACTATGTCCTCGAAATCGTCGAAGACGGCCTCCGAAGGGACATCGAGGTAGCTGTCGATTTCGTCGCGCACCACTTCGCGCTCCCTGGCAAGTTCGGCGGCAGGAAACTGCGAGTTCACCACAAGGTCGGCCACGAGTTCGGCGGCGCGGGCGAGGTTGCCATGAGGAAACACACTGTAGACCACCGTCTCCTCCTTGGTGGTATAGGCATTGAGCTCGCCGCCAACCGCCTCCATACGCTTTATGATATGCGCGGCGTGGCGCCGTAGCGTTCCCTTGAAGATGGTGTGCTCCACGAAATGGGCGAGGCCGAAGCGTCCGGGCGCCTCGTCGCGGCTACCCGCGTTGATAGCCACACCGAAATAGTCGACCTTGGCGGAAACTGTCTGACAAACCACGCGCAGGCCGTTGGAAAGTGTGAAATAACTGTACATCCCGGTTTTCAAGATTTTCTGAGGGGTCAAGCCTGAGGGTCGGTCCAGCGGCCGTCGGCCTTGATGAGCGCCACAAGGCGGTCTACGGCCTGCTCCGAGGGAATATTCTTCTCCACGGCCACCTTGCCGCGGTAGAGCGACACATTTCCGGCGGCGGCGCCCACATAACCGTAGTCGGCATCGGCCATCTCGCCCGGACCATTGACGATACACCCCATCACGGCGATTTTCAGCCCCTTGAGGTGGGAGGTGGCGGCCTTCACCACCTTCACGGTGGCCTGGAGGTCGAACATCGTTCGCCCGCATCCCGGACACGACACGAACTCCGTGCGGCTCACGCGGCGGCGGGCTGCCTGAAGGATGCCCAGCGTGAGTCGGCCGATGGCCTCGGTGTCCATCTTGGCGGCGCGGATTTCCACGCCGTCGACGAGGCCGTCGAGCAGCAACGTGCCGAAGTCGGCCGAAGCGCGTATCACCACCTTCTCAGGCTCCAGATCGCCGTAGTCGAGGCATACCACAACAGGATTGTCAGCGCCGGCGCGCATCATGCCATGAATGGCGGCTGCAACCTCTCCCACGGGGTTGGCGTGGTGCGAGGTCAGCACCACGACATGGTCGGGCGCACCCTTGGCGGCTTCGGCGACGGCTTCGGGGCCCACGGAGGCGTCGAGACGCAGAAGCGACGCCTCAATCTCATCCAGTCCGGGCACTACGGGCACATTCTCGCCTCCGGCGTTGCCGATGGCACGGCTATGGCGCGGCGCGGGAGCCAGCGGGTCATAGCCCTCCACGGCCCGGGCCTCGATGTGAGGCGCCGAGGCGCGTGCGGCGATATAGTCGACGAGCTCGCGGGCCACGGGAATCTCGGCCTCCGGCTCCTCGCTGAGGCTCACGCGGATGGTATCGCCGATACCATGGGCGAGCAGAGTGCCGATTCCCACAGCCGAACGCACGCGGCCGTCCTCGCCGTCGCCGGCTTCGGTTACGCCCAGATGGAGCGGGAACGCCATCCCCTCAGCCTCCATGGCCGCCACGAGGCGGCGCACCGTCTCCACCATCACCACGGTGTTGCTGGCTTTTATCGAGATTACTATATCGGTGAAATCGCGGTCGCGGGCCACGCGCAGGAATTCCATGGCGCTCTCCACCATTCCGGCGGGAGTGTCGCCGTAGCGGCTCATGATGCGGTCGGAGAGCGACCCGTGGTTCACTCCGATGCGCACGGCCGTATGGTTGCGGCGGCATATGTCGAGAAAGGGGCCGAACGTGTCGGCGATTTTCCGCAACTCGGCGGCATACTGCTCGTCGGTATACTCAATCTGCTTGAAGACGCGCCCGGGGTCGACGAAATTGCCGGGGTTGATGCGCACCTTGTCTACGGTCTCGGCGGCGGCGAAAGCCGCGCGCGGGTTGAAATGGATGTCGGCCACCAGAGGCATCGTGCAGCCTGCCTCGCGAAGGCGGCGGCGAATCTCGCCCATGGCCTGCGCCTCGCGCACACCCTGGGCTGTAAGGCGGTCAATGTCGGCTCCGGCAGCGGCGATGCGCAGCGCCTGAGCCACGGAGGCTTCGACGTCGGTTGTAGTGGTGTTGTTCATCGACTGCAGGCGGACGGGGTTGTCGCCACCCACGTCGACCGACGCCACATGAGCCACCGACGAGCGTCGGCGGCTGTAGTTGAATATATCGTTCATTATCGGTCAGTTGGTTTTGAAGTCGTAGGCTATGGCCGCGAGCTCTTCGTTGGCCTTTACGATTTTCTTGCCGAGGTCGGCGCGCCAGGCGCCGTAGCGTGCGGCCAGATCGGCGTCGACGAGGCTGAGGATGCGCACGGCGAGCACGGCGGCGTTCATTGCGCCGTCGATTCCCGTGGTGGCCACGGGGATGCCAGGAGGCATCTGCGCTATGGATAGCAGAGCGTCCTGGCCCTGGAGGGTGGCGCTCAGGGGTACACCGATCACGGGCAGTTCCGTTATCGCGGCAATCACTCCGGGGAGCGCGGCTGCCATGCCTGCGCCGGCGATGATTACACGCACGCCGCGCGCGGAAGCGCCGCGGGCAAAGTCGGCCACCTCGTCGGGGGTGCGGTGGGCCGAAAGCGCGAGCATCTCGAAGGGCACCTGCATCGAATTGAGAAAATCCGCTGCCTTTCGCATCACGGGGAGGTCGGATGTGCTCCCCATTATAATACTTACCGAGGGTTTCATATCTTATTGTGAATTGAGAATCAGATATTGAACATAGTGCATACCCATGCCGGGCAGAATACTGCCACGAATCCGAGGGCGAAGCCTGCCGCCACCTGCCATGGCGTATGGCGGCGGAGAATCAGGCGCGAGGTTCCCACACATCCGGCCACCAGCACCGTGAGCATGAATACCCACTGGATGCTGTCGACGCTGTCGCCCGAAATCATAAGGTAGAAAACAAGGCCGCACAGGCCGCCGGTGCCACATCCGTGGGCGCTGATTTTCCATTTCCGGTTTATGAGCGCCATCACCAGAAGCGCGACGCCACCCCCGGCCATGAACATCGAGAGCCATACCGGAGCATTGACAAAATGGTAGTAAACGGCAACGCCGAGGTAGCAGAGCGCCGCGACAACATAGGGCACTCCGCGGTCCTTGCGCGCGTTGAGTGTGGCGTCGGAAATGGCGCCTATGCGGCTCAGTACGAAGATGCAGATTATGGGTATGGCGCAGGTGGCCACAAACGTGACTCCGACCACTATAGCCTTCACTTTCAGCGGGCTGTAGACAAGATAACTGAGAGTCATGGCAAGCAGCAGGCCGTAGGTTGCCATAAGCAGTGGCGAGAAGAGCGTCGACAGAAAGCGTGCTATGCCTTCGAATGCCCCGGCGGCATCTTTACCCTTCTCTTCGGGAGCAGGGGAAGCAGGGGGAGCAGAGGCCGGACCGGGCTGAGCGCTCTGATTTGTCGGAACCGGCGTAGTGGCTTCCGTCTCAGCCGGTTTTGGAGTCTGGGCGGCGGCCAGGTCGCGGTATTCGGGAGGGAGGTAATTGCGGTGGGATTCTTCCATCTGGATGAATATGGATAGGGGTTGTTTCTTAAAATCAAGGGTTAACGGCGGCGCAGCCGCGCCACCGGGAAGCCGAGGCTCTCGCGGTATTTGGCCACGGTGCGTCGGGCGATGTCGTAGCCGGCATCGGCCAGACGTGCGGCGATTTCGCGGTCGGAAAGCGGACGGTCGGGCGCTTCGCCGGCTATGGCGCGGCGGATTTCCGAGATGATGCGGTTGGATGTCAGCGAGTCGTCGTCGGGCCGCAGCTTGCCGTTGAAAAATTTTTTGAGCGGATATACGCCGCGCGCCGTGGCGATGTATTTCCCCTGCGTGGCGCGCGACACGGTCGAGAGGTCGTAGCCGGTGGCCTCGGAGATATCGCGGAGCACCATCGGACGTATATCCTCATCGTCGTCGGTGATGAAAAACCGGTGTTGCAGCCTTACGATGGCGCCCACCACATCTCCTATGGTGTTCTGACGCTGCTCCACAATCTGGATGAAGTTGCGGGCATCCTGACGCTTGGCCCGGATGAACCGGAGAGCGTCGGCCGAGCGTGGCCCCGCGTCGGCCGCGGTGTCCGATTCAAACGACTGGTCGACCCTCAGCCTTGGCAGCCGGCTCAGGGAGGTAAGTGTAAGACGTCCGTCGGCGTCAGCCTCCACGAGGAAGTCGGGCGAGATATGGCGCGAAGTGTCGGCCACCCCCTCCCCCGCATATGCGCTCCCCGGTTTCGGGTTGAGTCGGGATATGAGTTCAAGCGCGTCGTCGAGCCGTTCGCGCGGAATCTCGAGAGCGGAAGCAATGCGGTCGAAATGGCGCTTGGAAAGCAGGTCGAAATAGCTGTCGACCACCTCAAGAGCCGTCAGCTGCTCGGTAGAGCGCGGCCGTCGACGCAGCTGCAGCAGCAGACAGTCGCGGAGGTCGACAGCCCCTACTCCGGGGGGATCGAAGCCGCGCACCATGTCGAGCAGTTCAGCCATGCGCCGCGGCTCTATGTAGATACCCTCATTGATGGCGAGATCGTCGGCAAGTGCGCGTATTGAACGCGTCAGATATCCGTTTTCATCGATGGAGCCGATGATATAGCGCGCGGCTGCCCGGTCATCGTCGCTGAGTTTCTCGTCGGCAAGCTGATTCTCAAGGGCTTCGAGCAGGGTCTCGTCGGCATTAGTAGCCACCGGCTCCACATAGTCGGCCTGACCGCGATAGGAGGCCGGCGCATACTCGGGTCCGAAACCGGTCACGGCGGGGGCAGCCGCCTCAGCCGCACCGCGCTGCTCGTGCGATTCGAGATAGTCGGGCACGTCGTCGGGATTGGAGAAGTCGGCCCGCTGAACGTCGGCGGCCGACTCCGTGAAGTCGTCGCCATCCTCGGTGGGGAGTGCCGTGCGCAAATCCCTCTCCTGATGGTCGTCGGCTTCCAGAGCTGGCATCTCGGAAAGCGCACGCGCCACCTCATCCTCCATTTCGGGAGCAGTCATCTCGAGCATGCGCACATACTGCACCTGCAGCGGCGTAAGCCGTTGCTGCAGCTTCAGCGAAGTGTCGAGTCTTTGCGAATGTCTGTCCATCCCGATTTCTCTTAGCCGACCACAAATTTACGCAATATTTTCCCTTTCGGGGTTGCCGGCGGAGTTAAAATTCGTAGACTACCGCCGCGCCTCCGCACTTGAGACCCAGCGGAGGGGTCAGTTTCACGATTTCCACCCTTCCTCCCAGCAGCGGCACGGCTATGGAGGTTCGCACCGCCGCGGCGATGCGCAGCGCCACACTTTCGAGCAGCGCCGACGGCACAGCCATCTCTCGCCGGATTATATCGGCCAACCCGGCGTAGTTTACCGTGTGGTCAAGCAGAGAGCACCCGTCGGAAGCCTCCTGCGCAGCCTTTATAAATCCCGCGGCATCGAACCGCAGCGATATGCTGACAGAAAAATCGTTGCCCACGCGCCGCTCCTGGTCCATCACCCCATGACGGGCGAACACCTTCACGTCGCGCAGCTCTACTGTAAAACTTTCCATATCGCAAATTTACGCTTTTCCCACGAATTCCCCATCCCCACCGTCTATCTCCTCCAAATCCCCTTCCCTACGAATATTCAATAAATTCAGATAAGATTATTACCTTTGCATATGACGGCAAGCTTCAGCTTGCCGAAACCATTCTCAAGCTAAACAATACATGCCGGATTTCAAACATAGTTTCAACCGCAGATGCAAAAATCACGACTATAAGAGCCGATGCATCTATATGATTACAATGCTGAAATCTCCTGGCATTCCTCCCTTTTCTAAAATATATCCGGACCCATCGGCATCAAAAATCACTCCCATAGTCGAGATATCTCCTACCGGTCAGATAATCTACGACTGCCTCAAACAAATGTGTATCGACTATCCGTCCCTAAGGATTTTACGAAGTGTCGTAATGCCAGACCACATTCATTTCGAGCTCTTTGTAACCGCAAGAACCCGACGTCCCCTCGGGTCGATACTGGCAGCTTTCAAATCGGGCTGCAGCGCGAAATACCATGAGAATATCCTGCATTCAGCTCAATGCGACGATAAAACATCCATGTTTCAACCAGGCTATAACGACAAAATTGCTTTCAGGGCTGGTTCCAAAGATGCATTCTTCAATTACATAGCCGATAATCCCCGCCGATATCTTGTAAGAAAATTTTATCCGGATTATTTTTACCACAAATTGCAGATTGATATAAACGGACGACAATGCGGCCTTTACGGCAATCTTTTCCTACTCGACAATCCCGTTAAATCTTTTGTTAAAATCAGCCGTAATCCGGAGCGTACTCCTGATTATGAGAAGAAGATTGCCGAATGGGAAGAAACTATTCGATGCGGGGGTGTATTGGTGTCGCCATTCATCAATCCCTTAGAGAAATCCTACCGGGACAAGGCCCTTCAAAACGGGAACAGCATCATTGTGGTCACCGACTGTCGTTTTTCCGACAGGAAAAAGCCTTACAAGGAGCTGTTCAGCCAATGTGAGGAAGGGAGACTTCTTTTAATCAGCACCGAACAATTCTCCGATTCACCCAAAAGCATGGATTACTGCCATGCTCAGGAACTAAACTCGATAGCCGCATACATCGCGCGCCTCCAACCTCAGGGAGCTATCATTAAGCGGCGGCAATCGAATCCGTCATATTAAAAATTCATAAGGGGATAGGGCTTGGCGGTTTGGGGGATTTTCCGTAATTTTGTCTAACCGATTCGGGTGCGAGGCGCCTGCGGTGAAAACGAATATCTCAACCCTGCAATGGATTCCCTATATTTCTCGATACAGAGGCTCATGCCGATAGTGTGGGTCTCGCTCGCGATAGCTCTGCTGGCCATTATGTGGCTCCTGACCGCATACCGCGGCCGTCTGGCCAAAATCCGACGCACGTCGCAACCCCGTTCCGGCGAGATGCCTGAGCCCGAACCGGAGTCGTGGCCGGGCGTTTCAGTCATCGTTCATGCGCAGGACAGTTCCCGCCAGCTTGCCGCGATGCTTCCGGCCGTGCTTCAGCAGGACTATCCCGGCGACTTCGAGGTAGTAGTGGTCAACGACGGCTCGAGCCGGGATGTTACCGACGTGGTGAATTTCCTCTCCAACACCTATCATAACCTCCACATAACTTTCGTTCCTTTCGAGGCCCACAACCTCAGCCGTACGAAACTCGGCATCTCGCTGGGAATCAAAGCAGCCCGCTATCCCTACGTAATAATTACCACATCGCTCGCCGACATCCCCTCCAACGCCTGGCTCAGACTCATGGCCGAGCCGTTCGCGCGCGGTAAGGAGGTTTCGCTCGGCACGTCGCGCCTTACCGGCATCAAAGGAGCGATGAACCGCTTCGACGAACTCGAGGCGCAGACCATATGGCTCTCGGCCGCGATGGCCGGCCACCCCTACCGCGGCACCGGCTACAACATCGGATACCGCCGCAGCCTCTTTTTCGACGCGAAAGGGTTCTCGCGCTCGCTTACGCTCCATCACGGCGAGGACGATATTTTCATCAGCCAGATCGCCACGCCCGACAACACCGCAGCGGTAGTCGACCCCGCGGCTACAATCGCCGTAAACCGCTATATGCCCGTAAAGGCTCTGCGCGACCTGCGCATGCAGCATACTTTCACCGGCCGGTTCATCAGCAAAGGAGCCTCACGGCTGTTCGGCTTCTCCACCATCATGCTGTGGGTATGGCTGGCCGCCACTGCCACCGGCGCGGTGATGTCGCTCCCGAATCTGCTCCCCTCGTGTGTATTCCTGGGCGCCGCCATCGGCTTATGGACGCCGCTGATCGCCGTGTGGCGCCATGCCGCACGCGCCCAGGAGATGCCGCTAAATGCCTGGGCTCTCCCGTGGCTGCTTTTCTGGCGCTGGGGCCGCACGCTGCGCTACCGTCTGAACTGCGGACGCGCTTCGCGCAAGAACTACACCTGGATTCAGCGCTGACGCCGCCGCTGCTCATAAATAATACTAAATCATACCCCCGGACGACAACTTTCCGCCTCCCGGGCCGTTAAAGTCACAGCCCTGTCTCAATCCTAAGGGACAACACACATCCCAAACCTATCCGCAATGACCACCCAGCGCCTACACATATATCTTCACCGTATAGTTGCCGTAGCTCTCGCCGCTGCAGTGGCGCTGACGGCCTTCGATGCCGACGCCGCGCGCCGCAAGCGCCGCCGCGCAAAACGCACCAAACCAAAGACAACCAAGGTAGTGATGGCGACGCCCACCGCTTCCGGGCCGCTCGACGAAACCGACCGCTTCGTAACCTTCGATCGCTCCGTGCCGATCACCAAGGGGCTCGACAACCGTGTAATCGCCGTATGGCAGAGCCACGGAAAATACTACGACCAGAAAAACCAGCGCTGGCGCTGGCAGCGGCCACGACTTTTCGGCACGGTGGAAGACCTTTTCTCGCAAGGCTTCGTGATGCCATACCTGATGCCGATGCTCGAAAACGCCGGCGCCTACGTGATGTCGCCGCGCGAACGCGACCTCAACACCCACGAAATAATCGTCGACACCGACGGCTGGCGCGAAGGCGACTTCTACCTGAAAAACGGCCGCGAGCACTGGAAGGAATCCGCTCAGGGCGAAGGGTTCGCCAACAAAGGAGGCATGCTTCTCGACGGCGAGAACCCCTTCACGGCCGGAACCAGCGAGACCGTGGTGACCATCGCCCCCGACGACGCGCGCCACGAGAGCACCGCCAACTGGACGGCAGATATCCCCGAACGCGGCCGCTACGCCGTATATGTTTCCTACCGGTCGTATCCCAACAGCGCCTCCGACGCACGCTACACCATCAATCACCTCGGAGGCGAGACACACGTTACCGTCAACCAGCAGATGTGCGGCGGCACCTGGCTCTACCTCGGCCACTACGATCTGGCAAAGGGGAAGCCTAAGAAACCGATTGTGGTACTCTCCAACCTCAGCGACGAGGACGAGACGGTAGTCTCGGCCGACGCCGTGAAGATCGGCGGCGGCATGGGCAACGTGGCCCGCGCTCCGCAGCCCGATAAAAACGGCGACACTCTTCCGGCCGAGCGCTCCGGCGCCCCGCGCTATACCGAGGGCGCACGCTACTGGCTCCAGTGGGCAGGAATGCCTTATAGCGTATATTCCGAAAGTTCAGGCACCAACGACTATACCGACGACTACAAGAGCCGTGCCCTCTGGGTAAACCATCTGGCCGGAGGCTCGCCGATGCTCCCCGACAGCGCCGGACTGAAAGTACCCATCGACATGGTCCTGGCCTTCCATACCGACGCCGGCAAGAAGGACGACGGCACAACCGTCGGCACCCTCGGCATCTACTCGACCGACGACGGACGCCTCCTCGGCGACGGACGCACGCGCCTCGACGCACGCGACCTCACCGAAAGCGTAATCGGTCAGGTAGTGAGCGACATCCGCGCCCTCCACGACTCGGCGTGGACCAACCGCGGCGTGCGCGACCGCAAATACTACGAAATCCGCGAGACCAAAGTCCCGGCCATGATTATCGAACTGCTCAGCCACCAGAACTTCACCGACATGAAGTATGGGCTCGACCCGGCATTCCGCTTCAACGTAGCCCGAGCCGCCTACAAGGGCGTGCTCCGCTTCCTGGCCAGGCGCTATAATACGCAGTACGCCGTTCAGCCGCTCCCGGTGAGACGCTTCGGCATCCACGCCCTGGGCAAGAGCCGCTACAGCCTCTCGTGGGCACCTACACCCGACCCGCTCGAGCCCTCGGCCTTCTCGAAATATTATATCGTGCAGGAGCGTATCGAAGGCGGTGCCTTCCGCGACATTGCCGTCGTCAACGAACCCGCCTACGAACTGGCCGTCGCCGACGAGCGCATCCACTCCTACCGGATTTTGGCCGGCAACGACGGAGGTCTGAGCTTCCCCTCGGAGGTGCTCGCCCTGCGCGACAACGGCAGCGGCATCCCCCAGGTGAATATCGTGAACGGCTTCACGCGCATCTCTGCTCCAGACACCTTCGAGGAGGGGGATTTCAGCGGATTCAACTATAGTTCGGACGCAGGCGTGCCCGATGTAGCCGACATCATCTCTACCGGCGTGCAGACCGACTACCGCCGTCAGAGCGACTATATCAACGACGACGCCCCGGGCTACGGAGCCTCGCGCGGCAACGTCGAGAAAACCATCACGGCAGGCAACACCCACGACTTCGTCTACCTTCACGGCGACGCCCTGCGCGCCGCCGGCTACGGCTTCGTATCGGAAAGCTCCGAGGCCTTCGCCTCCGACGTAACCCTCAAGCCGATAGGCAGCGCCGCAAATCCACCCGTGGTCGACCTCATACTGGGCAAGCAGAAGGAGATTCTGCCCGGCACGGGCACGAAAGGCACCCGCTACAAGGCCTTCCCCGAAGCGCTCCGCCAGCGCATTGAGGCATACTGCAATCAGGGAGGCTCGCTGCTCGTGAGCGGCGCATACATCGCCACCGACCTGCTTGACAACCCCCATTCCGACGAACTGACGCGCTCGGCCGACCGCTCGTTCGCCACCGACGTGCTCGGTTTCGACTGGCAGCTTGGCAAGGGCACGGTCGACGGCAAGGTGTCGATGGTTCCATCCCCCTTCAAACCATTCGGATGGCAGGAGCGCTTCAGCTTCACCGTCAGTCCGACGCCCGACAGCTACGCCGTGGAGTCGCCCGACGCCATACGCCCATCCACCCCCACCGGTGCCACGATAATGCGCTACGATGAGAACGGCCTCTCGGCCGGAGTGGCCTACACCCGCCCAATCGCCACCTCGACAAGCCGCTACGCCGACAGCCGGGTGGTCAGCATGGGATTCCCATTCGAGACCATCCGCGGAGCCAAGGCGCGCAACCGCCTGATGGCCGACATAATGCACTTCCTCCTCCCGCATAGATAACCAATCCAACCGAAAACCAGACAATATGCAGATAATCCGTTTGCCCCAGCTCTGCTCCACATCGATGCTCCGCGAAGCCGCGAGCAAAATCGACTGCAATGAGACCTATGTGGCCATCGACCTCTCGCTCTACGGCGAAGGGAAGGTACTACCCGACCCCGATGCGGGTAATCGCGTAGAAGACATCATAAACTCGCGCCGTTGCGCAATGGCCTATAGCCATTACCGCGAACGCAGCGCCGACGGCACCCTCCACACTCACCCCACAATCGTCCACCAGTTCGGTGCCGTGCGCGACGATTTCGACTTCGGGCCGCTGGTGTTTTTTCAGGCCGACGCTTTGAAAGAGGAGGCGGCAAATGTCCCAGACGGTCTGGAATACGGTGCATGGTATGCGCTATGGCTCCGTTGCGCTCTTTTCCCATCCATTCCGCCCCGGATTGCCCAGATTCCCGAAGCGCTTTATACGGTGGATCAAACCGACACGCGCCAGAGCGGCGAAAAGCAGTTCGACTACGTAAATCCTCGCAACCGCGAAGTGCAGATTGAGATGGAACGGGCGTTTACAGCCGTCCTGCATGAAAGTAGCGCCCTTATCTCCTGGCCGTTAACCGACATCAATCCACTCGACGGAGATTTTCCCATCGAGGCCTCGGTGATAATCCCCGTAAAGAACCGCGTGCGCACCATCGCCGACGCCGTGCGTTCGGCGCTGAGCCAGGAGACGGATTTTCCATTCAACGTAATCGTAGTCGATAACCACAGCACCGACGGAACTACCGAAACACTTCAAAAAATCGCCGCCGAGGATTCCCGTCTTATCCATCTCATCCCCGACACCGACACTCTCGGCATCGGGGGCTGCTGGAACCTCGCCGCAGCCGACGGGCGCTGCGGACGCTTCGCCATGCAGCTCGACAGCGACGACCTCTATAAGCACCCGCACGTGCTCTCCGATATTGTCGCCACCTTCCGCCGAGAGCGCTGCGCCATGGTAATCGGCAGCTACGAACTCGTTGATTTCGAGGGACATCCGATTCCTCCCGGCCTGATCGATCACCGAGAGTGGACCGACACCAACGGCGCCAACAACGCCCTGCGCATCAACGGACTCGGAGCACCACGCGCCTTCTTCACCCCGATTCTCCGCGAACTGAAAATGCCCAACGTGAGCTACGGCGAGGACTACGCCATCGGCCTGCGCATCTCGCGCCAGTACCGCATCGGCCGCATTTACGATTCGCTATACCTTTGCCGCCGCTGGGAAGGTAACAGCGACGCCAACCTCTCGATAGAGCGCGTCAACGCCAACAATTATTACAAGGATTCGCTTCGCACCACCGAGTTGCTAGCACGCATCGGAATGAACGGGCTCAAACACTGATGGAAACGCTTTCAACCGCCGCAGCGCTCGGATTTTTGAGACGCCAGCTCGCCCAGTGGCCCATGGCGGCTGCCAACTTTGAGGCTCTCAAACGCGTGGAGACACGCACAATGGAATGCCGCGGGCGCAACTTCGCCGTGCAGCACAATCCGGCTCGCATCGCCTCGACCGGCGCGAAAGTGGCCGACGGCAAAGCCGGTCCGCGTCCGTGCTTCCTATGCAAGGCCAACCGCCCCGCCGAGCAGCTGTCGTTCTGGCTCGACCACGGCTACGAATTGCTGGTCAACCCTTTCCCCATCTTTCCGGTGCATTTCACCATCCCGGCGCTCGACCATACCCCGCAGCAACTGATTTCCTGCGGACGCGCCGAGCGGATGGCCCATATGGCTGAGTTCGCCATGAATCTGCCGGGGCTGGCACTTTTCTACAACGGCGCGCGCTGCGGCGCCTCCGCGCCCGACCACTTCCACTTCCAGGCCGTTGAAGCCTCGCGGATGCCGCTGCTCGACTGGGCAACCGACGGCAGGCAATTGCCGTTCAAAGTCATAAACTTCTCCGCGACGGCCGCCGAAGCGGAGGCAAAGCTGCTTGAAGCCATAGCCCCGCTGCCGCGCCGCACCGGCGGCGACGAACCGGACATCAACGTAATCTGCCGCGCCGATGGGATTTCAGGCGGCGTGCAGATATGCGTGATTCCACGCAAGGCCCACCGCCCGGATTTCTTCGGCTCAGCCGAAGGGCAGATTCTCGTGTCGCCCGCATCGGTCGACCTCGCAGGTACCATTATTCTGCCGCGTCCGGAGGATTTCCACACCGCCTTCACGCCTGAACGCCTTGAAGCGCTCCTCGCCCAGACCGTATTCCCTCCCTGTGCCAACATCTGACCACGATTCGGGCCGGGAAAGGCGTTGCGCATTGGTCCACAGGGTGCTATTGTTGTGCCGTTTGGCTTAACTTTAAGCAATTTTTGTGAAGAAATGAAAAAGGGATAATTTTTTCCCCTCAAAAATCCTAAATTTGTAGAATCAGCAGTGTGCCCCGGGCCCGCTGCCGATTGTTATATCCGTGTATCTATTCAAATAATACGGGCACGACGTAATATGAGCACGTTTCTACTTATAGCCGGTGTATTGCTTCTGAGTGCGGGCGTAGTTTTCGCCTTCCGCTCGGCTACCTCTGGCGTGGCTTTCAGCTATCTGGGCATCATGGCCCTCTACGACAGTCGCTACGTGGCTATCGACAGCAATCTGGTGCTCTTCTGGGCGCTTGGAGTGCTGATTGTGCTTTTCGCCAACTTCTGGCGGCGAATGCGCCGTCCGGCCACCAACGTCTGCCGCAACTACATTGTGGGTGGCACACTTGTAGGAATGCTCGTGGGGATGCTTCTGGGCTATGCCGGAATGGTCGGCGGTGCCGTAGTGGGTGCCGCTCTCGGCGCTGTGGCATGGAGCCGTACTCCGTCGGGCCACGCATCGGCCGAACCGCTTCTGGCCGTATTCGCCCGAATCGGCCTTCCGGCAGTGGTGACGATGTCGATTGCCGGGATTGCCCTCGATGCCGTGGCAAACGCCTGACGGCGCCCCCGCTCTCTCATCCAGCCCCGGGTCGAATCTTAACGCGATATTGAACAGTACGATGAAGAAATTACTTACCGGCATACTGATTCTCGGAGCAGTGGCGATGGCCGCGACGGCCGCCGCGCCCCAACCGGCAAAAAAAGCCGAACCTCAGGCGCCCGACTTCGAGCAGATAAAGGCCGACGTCACCAACCCGGCCTCTCCATATTACTATCCCAAGCTAATGGAGCGCTACGAGCGCAACGAGACGATAATGAACCTGAACGACTACCGGCACCTTTATTACGGCTACCTCTTTCAGGAAGATTTCAACCCATACCGGAACAACGACATACTCGCCCGCAACGAAGCGCTATACTACAAGGACAAGCATACCCGTGCCGAGCTCGACTCAATCATCTCCTACGCAAAAGAGGCGATAGCCGACAATCCCTTCGACCTCAACCAAATGAATTTCCTTATCTACGCCCTTCGCGAGCGAGGGAAGGTAAATCTGGCCAGCATATGGCAGTATCGGCTCAACCATCTGCTCCAGACCATCGCCTCCAGCGGCACTGGTCTCGACCCCGACAACGCCTGGTATGTGATCAACCCGCGCCACGAATATAATCTGGTGAATTTCCAGAACGCCGTGGTCAAAGACCATCAGTATCAGGAGCCTTACTTCGACCGCATCGACGTGGAGAAGAAAAACGGCAAGGAGACCGCCACCTACTACTTCAACATCCGCAACCTTCTGGAAGAATATTACCGTAAATTCCCCGAATGAAAATAGCTGATATCGACCTGGGCGAGCGCCCCGTGATGCTCGCGCCGATGGAGGATGTGACCGACCAGTCGTTCCGGCTCATATGCAAGGAGCTCGGGGCCGACATGACCTACAGCGAGTTTGTCAGCGCCGACGCCCTGATCCGCAACATCGCCGCCACCACGCGCAAGCTCCACATAGAACCGGCGGAGCGCCCCACGGCCATCCAGATTTATGGCCGCGAGACGGCTCCGATGGTCGAGGCCGCCCGGATGGTGGAGCAGGCCGGACCCGACGTGCTCGACATCAATTTCGGCTGCCCCGTGAAGAAAGTGGCCGGCAAGGGAGCCGGCGCCGGAATGCTCCGCGACATCCCGAAAATGCTTGAGATTACCCGCGAAGTGGTAAAGGCAGTCAGCATCCCCGTCACGGTAAAGACACGGCTGGGCTGGGACCACGAGCACAAGATAATCGTCGAACTTGCCGAGCAACTCCAGGACTGCGGCATCGCCGCCCTGACCGTCCATGGCCGCACACGCTCGCAGATGTATACCGGCACCGCCGACTGGGAGATGATAGCGCGCGTGAAAGAAAATCCTCGCCTGCGCATCCCTCTTATAGGCAATGGCGACATCTGTACAGGCGAGCAGGCCGCCGAGGCCTTCAGCCGCTACGGCGTAGACGGCGTGATGGTAGGCCGGGCGGCCATTGGAAATCCCTGGGTGTTCCACGACATAAAGCAGACGCTGCTCCACGGCCGGGTCGACGCCCCGATTTCGCTCGCCCGTAAGTTTGAGATTCTGCGACGCCAGATCGACGAGAGCATCGACCGCATCGACGAGTACCGCGGCATCCTACACATACGCCGCCATCTGGCCGTAAGCCGCCTCTTCAAGGGGCTCCCTAATTTCCGCGACACGCGCATAGCGATGCTCCGCGCCGAAACCAAGGCCGAGCTGTTCGACATAATCGCCGACGTGGAGCGTCGGCTCGCCTCCGGCGAACTCGTCCCGGTGGCCGATGCCTCCGCTTCCTAAAGCTGCAATTAATTCACAATAAGCCACATTCATTCCACACCCACTTACAATATGATTCTGAAAAAAACGCTTTTCGCCTGCATCGCTGCCATCTGCCCGGCCATAGCCCTGGCTCAGACGGAGCAGAAATTCGAGCTCGACGTGAAGGATTTCACACAGCTCTCCGTAGAAGACGGCATCAACGTAGTATATACCAGCGACGACGAGGCCGCCGGAAAGGTCTCATTCACCACAACCAAGGAGATTGCCGACAAGATTATCTTTGAAAACAACGGCAAAGGGAAACTCACCATCCAGAAGGCCTTTCACGATGAGGGCGACATGACTACCGGCCTCCCGACCATCAACGTCAGCTCGCGCTTCCTCAAGCATGTGAGCAACAGCGGCGACTCCACGGTGCGAGTGGTCGGCATCCGTCCCACTATGGAAATCAAGGCCGTAGTAATCGGCAACGGCCGCCTTGTGGTGCGCGACATCGACTGCTCGAAATTCTACGGCAGCATCCAGACCGGCAACGGCACTCTCGTGGCAATCGGTAAATGCGACGAGGCCACACTCAGCAACACCGGCACCGGCTCGATTCAGGCCGACAATCTGGAGGCCAAAAACGTTTCGGCACGCTTCTTCGGCACCGGCACCACAGGCTGCTACGCCACCGGCGTGCTCTCGGTAAAAGGCGTGATGAAAGGCAAGCTCTACTATCGCGGCAAGCCCGAGCGCATCCGCAATTTCTCAGTCGGCGTGAAGATCTACAACCTCGAAGGCACCGAATGGACCGGCGAAGCCGAGAAAGAGACCGAGGCCGAAGCCGCAAAAGAATAAGCCACTCCCAAAGCCCTAAGCGCCATAGCAACCGAACTTAAAACCCTCACCTCGCGGTCGATAAAGTGGAATCTCATCGACCGCGTATCGTCGCAGCTTCTCTACGGCGTAACCGGTGTTATCCTTGCCCGGCTGCTCTCGCAGGAGGATTTCGGCCTTGTAGGCGCCATCCTGGTTTTTCAGGCATTCGCGTCGCTGATGGTCGACAGCGGATTCTCCTACGCGCTGATCCAGCGCAAACGTCCCACGCGACTCGACTACTCCACGGTGCTGTGGTTCAACATGGCCGTAGCCACGGCGCTCTACGCAATCCTCTTCCTCGCGGCGCCCCTGATAGCAGACTGCTTCAAGGGCGACCAGCGGCTCGTGCCGCTGAGCCGCGTGATGTTTCTGAGCTTCATCCTCAACGCCTCGGCCATCGTGCAGACCAACAGGCTGATGAAGCGTATGGACGTGCGCATGGTGGCCGCCTCCAACTCCATCGGCCTGCTGGCCGGAGCAGTGGTCGGCATATGGCTCGCCTTCGCCGGCTACGGCGCATGGGCCATCGTATGGCAGACGCTCACGCTCAACGGGGTGAAAAGCCTCGTGCTCTGGCTCACCTCGCGCTGGCGTCCGCTCTGGCGCTTCTCGTGGGCGTCGCTCCGCAGCTTTTTCAAGGTAGGCTCAGGCATGATGGCATCGAGCTTCCTCAACGTGCTTTTTCAGAACATATATTCCTTCTTTATCGGCAACCGCGCCGGCCTGGCACCGCTCGGCTACTACACCCAAGCCGACAAATGGAGCAAAATGGGCATCACCTCCATCTCGCAGGTGCTCACTTCGTCGTTTCTCCCCGCCCTGGCCGAGGTACAGGACGACCCCGAGCGCTTCACCCGCGTGTCGCGCAAGATGAACCGCTTCACTGCCTACATCCTCATGCCCTCCATGGGCTTTCTCGCCGCCATGGCGCCCGCAATCTTCCACTGCCTCTTCGGCACGAAATGGGACGCCTCCATCCTGCTCTTCCAGCTACTGCTGCTCCGCGGCGTATTCACCGTGCTGACGTCGCTATACAACAACTATCTTGTGGCGCAGGCGCTTACCCGCGCCGTAGTGGCCATGGAGACACTGCGCGACGGCGTGGCCCTGCTCTTCCTGCTTGCCACCCTCCCCTTCATCGCCCTGTCGACCCCGGCCGACCCCGTCTATGGCATCCGCCTGCTGCTCTACGGCCAGGTGGCAGCATCGGCTATCACCTGGGCCGTAATGACCGTAAAAGTTGCACGCGTCACCGGCCGACCACTCGGCGAATTCCTCGCCGACAACCTCCCCTACCTCGTCGAGACCCTCCTTATCGGCGCCGTAATGCTCCTCGAAGCTACCCTCCCCCTCGGATGCTGGCCTCTTCTCGGCCTCCAGGCTCTCACCGCAGCCGTCCTCTACCTCGCCGCCAACCACCTCCTCCACAGCAACATCCAGCGCGAAGTCCTCACCCACCTCCACCCCTGATCCCGCGCGGCCACGGTCTCTCTCCATCTTTCATCCCCACTTAGGCCCCCGTTAACGCGTAGCATAGGAGGTGCGAATCATTCCGCACCTTACACGTCCGGTTCTCGGAACCGCACATCCGCCAACAATTAATTCGTAGCCGCTTATTTCGTTGCTTTTGCGCTTCGCGAATGCGTAAGGTGCGAAATAATTCGCACCTCCTACCCCTATACCCCCCAGCGGCTTACTCGCCACGACTAATTACGAGGTCTTACATGAGGGCTTATCGGAATATTACTCAGGTTCCGCTGTGCAAGCCGCCATCGGAGGCCCGGAGGACCGGGATTGTCTCCAACCCCAGGTGACGGCCCGAAGGGGCGAGCCTGGGGACAGGATGATGTGATGCAAATGAGTCTCGTAGAGGCGATGTTGGGCCGAGAAGATATTCGGGTATTATTCTTTCGGGTCGATTTTGATGCGGGTTGAGTGGATTTCCGACATGCCGGCCGACGTGCCGTTGTCGAAGTAAACGGTTTTGCTCCCTGCGAACACCCTGCCAATCACCCTGCCGTCGACGCGCACAAGATGCGTTATCTTACCGGGATTTTGTATGAGGGTTATTATCGATGCGACAGCAGTTATGATCGCAATAACAACCACCAACAATAGCCCGAATATAGCCAACAGCTCAAACATAGCCATCACGCCGGCAATATAAAGCGCTACCGTCAACGCCGCCAGAGGCATGTCGCGCCGGTTCAGATACACTAAAAGCAGCAGGTCCACGGCCACCAGAGCGGAAGAAACATACATCACCGCAGGCAACTGTTTCACAAAAAAGAATAGCGCAACGCCAATAGCAGCAACCGCCAGCGACACAATCAGCACCGTCAATGAATAGTCTTTCCGTCCGTCAATCCTTTTGCCGATTGCGACCATCATGTCATACCACAGCCGGAACTGCCATATTACAAGCACAACGAAACACAGGCACTTCGGCACGATATACAATGTATTAAGGAATTCATTGCCTCGCTCGCCACGCAACCATGCGGTAATATTCGACATTCCGAAAAAGCAAAATCCATATTCCACGGCAAACAGCACCGTGAGCGCTACTGCACCCACAAGAAGCGCTGCTCCGGATTGCACCGGCTTTTCCTCGCTCTGGGATGAGTCGATTTTCATGATACGGCTGATTATGAAGGTCGCAATAAAGAATCCAAGCAAGTAGTACCATACATTGCCGCTCACCCGATTTTCTCCATGAATAAGCTGACTGAACTGCGCCTTGGCGTCCTTCTTTTCCTGTCGGCCAACGGACGATGCAGTTTTGGCCGATTGGCCGTCCCATACAAGTTCGTCAACAAAATCCTTATGTATGATAACCGGGATGTTGCGAATCATTCCTGCATGATACCTTTGCTGCTCATGTTTGGTAAGTCGGGAGGCATATTCTTCGGCAATGGGATATATGCTGTCGCCGGCTGGCACAAAAATCCGGGCGTGACGTTCGTATTTCCCCTCACGGTCAAGGCGGAAAGCCTCATACGAGGTACCTCGCGATTTCACCACATGTGTAGGCCTTTCCATCGCCGCAGCCATGACGCCCATTACTCCGGCCATTACCATAACCATAAGCACAACAAATCTTACTCTTTTCATAAATTCTGCATTTTCTGCAAAGTTAGCCTAATATCTTCAATTTACCATTCCGAATCCGGATATTTCCTGCAATCATGGCCTAATCAGGGCCGTGGGATTCAACAAAAAAGTTGTATCTTTGCCAAAAGCAGCAACAAAATGAGTCAACCTTCGCTTTACATAATCGCCGGATGCAACGGCGCCGGGAAAACCACGGCGTCGATGACGGTACTCCCCGAGGTGCTCGACTGCCGGGAATTCGTCAATGCCGACGAGATTGCAAAGGGCTTATCACCGTTCCATCCGGAGGAAGTCGCGATTGAAGCAGGAAAGCTAATGCTGCAACGCATTGATTATCTGCTTAAAATGCAGGCTACTTTTGCCATCGAGACCACTTTGGCCACCAAATCCTACCGCAATCTGGTGACTCGGGCCAAACAATCGGGTTATAGGGTCGTGCTTCTTTTCTTCTGGCTGAAATCACCTGAGATGGCTGAGGAACGTGTCGCGACAAGAGTGGCCTCCGGCGGTCACGACATCCCCAAAGATACGATTCACCGCCGCTACTGGGCCGGATTGAGAAATTTATTCGATATTTTTGTGCCGATTGTCGATTTATGGTCGTTATATGATAACACGGGTGTGATAAACCCGATTGTTAATAACAGTATGGTAATCAATCAACCACTTCTTAATCAAATCAAGGAATTATGTCGGAGCAGGAAAGAATAGAATTCGGAAATAAGATTATCGCCGGAATCAGGGAGGCGCAGCGGAAGCTGTTCGAGCGGAAGGCGAAGCTGGGCGAACCGGTGGTTGTAGCCGATGCCGACGGCCGCCCGATTCATATCTCCGGCGAGGAGGCCCTGCGCCGCATGGACGAAAAGAACTCCTGACTTATAGCCTTATAATACGTTGATCACCCCAACCTTCACAAACCGGAAATGAGACATCTGACATTATTGATTGCCGCTTGGGCCGTGGCCTTTGCGGCATATGCCACAAAAAGTTTTTCAGATTTTAAAGGTGTATGGAGCAGCGACACGGCCGAGGCCGTGCTGACCGATTCCATATGCATTTTCTATTATCAGGCCGACAGCACGATGCAGGCAAAACTTGAAATTCCCAACGCCGGCATCTCCCGAAAAACCGTATTCGAAAAGGGCGGCAAGACCACAACATCCGATACAGACGCTCTTGCAATATCGCTCGAGGGTGGTGTGCTGACCATCGACGGCTACCCCCTCAAAAAGGTTGAGGATATCCGGATTGTGGCATCCTACGAGATGCCGAAATGCAATTCCAGACTGGATGTGGGCGCTTCGCTCCAGCAGTGGCGTCTGGGCGCGGGCTACGGCGTTAACGACGAGATGGTTTACTGCGAAATTAACACCAACCGCCACATGTTTGTCTACATGGTCAGCCCGAATATGGTTTACATCCGCGCCGCCGCGACAAGAAACTGCAACGACGGTACGCTGTTTTTCCAGAACATCCGTATGATGAAAAACTCCAATACCGGAGAATTCACCATGGAAATCATACCCGACAATTACCGGCTGACGCGCAACGACCTTGAAATAGACCACACGAAATTCCAGCCCGACAAATGCACATTCTCTCCCGACGGAGGCATATACTGGTCGTTTATCTCCTCCGAGCCTGACCTTATCCTTCTCAACGGCTGCGGAGAGACCTACGAAGTCAGGCTTCCCGCGCCCGACCCCGAGATGGAGTATATCGAATATATACCCTATTCCACCGATAGCAGTCTCTTACCTTCCCCGACCAAATAAAACAACATATTTTCCGAAGCAACGTTCCCGGAGTTGCATCATCCATAATTTTCCACAATATTCAGAGGCCATAATTTTGTCAGGTCAAAATTTTGACGTACCTTTATAACTGATAATATATGAATCGGAATATGGAAAATTTCAATGATGCGAATAATATGTTATCGGTATTAGCAGCTCTTATGCCGCCCGATCCCGACGACGTAGCGCGCAAGCTCGCGAGCGATTTCCGGCGCCGGCGCGTGGAGAAATCGCTGACACGCGACGACGTCGCCCGGCTCTCGGGCGTCGCCCCGGCCAACATAGCCCGGTTCGAGCAAAAGGCGCTCATATCGCTGGGCAACTTCATCCGTCTGGCCATCGCGCTGGGCTACCCGCGCGAAATCGAGCAGGTGCTGGCCACGCCCAAATACCAGACAATGGAAGAGCTGACACAAATCCACAAAAACAGCAAGAAAACCAAAGCCTACCACCGCAAGCCCAAACCCAAAGGATGAAACACGTTGACCGCCTGACTGTAAACTACCACGACCGCAAGGTCGGAACTTTGTCGTTCACTCCTGAACGACAACTCTGTGCGTTCGAATACGATGCACAATGGATTGCCGATGGCTTCAGCATTTCACCACTGGAGTTGCCGATGAAACCGGGACTCTTCACGGCAAAACCGACACCTTTCGGGGGCAATTTCGGAATCTTCGAGGATAGTCTTCCCGACGGGTATGGCCGTTACCTCCTCCATAAAGCCCTGCAGAGAGAGGGTATCAACGATGATGAACTCACCGCCCTCGACCGTCTGAGCATTGTCGGAGACAACGGCATGGGAGCCCTGACCTACGCTCCGGCAACCGACATAATAACCGGCGAAGATACCACTGATTTCGACCTCCTCCAGCAAAAGGCTTTGGAAGTACTCCGCGAGCGCCAGTCGACCGACGCCGAATTGCTTCTGTTCAACAGCGGAAACAGCGGCGGAGCACGCCCTAAAGCAGTTTTCTCTGACGAGAAGGGCCATTGGCTAATAAAATTCCGCCACACCTACGACGCGAAAAACATCGGCGAAATTGAGTTCCGGTATAACGAAATCGCCAAAAGTTGCGGTATCGACGTTCCGGATTTTCGTCTTGTCAACAGCAAATATTTCGCATCCCGGCGTTTCGACATCTCACCTTCGGGCGAACGCATCCACACCGCCACAGCCGGCGGGTTGCTTTGCGTATCAATATCCACCCCCATTCTCGATTACAACAACCTGCTTGCCCTCACCGGATTCCTAACCCAGAATCCTACGGATGTAGAGGAGATGTTTCGCAGAATGGTTTTCAACTACCTGACCGACAACAAGGACGACCACTGCAAGAATTTCAGTTTCCTGGCCGTAAACGACGAAGCCGGAAAAAGAATCTGGCGCCTTGCTCCGGCCTACGACCTTACGCTGTGCACCGAGGGATACAACGGCCAGCACGCCACCTCTGTCAACGGTACCGGCACACCCACGATGGCTGATTTTCTGGAGGCCGGAAGAAAGATCCGGATTTCCGAAGCACGCTGCCGCCAATTGTTCGAGCAAGTGGCCGACAATTGTGGCGAATTAATAAGATACAACCCGAAATGAAAACAACTGAAAATAAATATACCATCACGGAGGAGCCGACGATACGGGTGGGGATTGTCGATGGGCCGACGGTGCGGGTTTCCACGCCTGGGGGCGCGGTGCGCGAGGTTGGCCGCGCGGAGGTCGACGCCGCCGGAGGCGAGCTGAGGCCGACGCTCGAGATGGCTGAGCCGCAACTCGGGGAGGCGGAGCCTGGCGAGGCGGCGTTCGAGCTGTGCGACGTAGCTATCGGCATCGGCTTCCACTGGGAGCGCCTCGAACCGCAGCGTTTCGAGGGAAGCCTGCTTCTGCGCAGTTCGGCCGACAACGACACCGACATCATCGCAATCAACGAAATCGGCGTCGAGGCCTACCTGCGCAGCGTGGTCTGCTCGGAGATGAAGGCCGACGCGCCCGAGGAGTTCCTCAAGGCCCACGCCATCACGTCGCGGAGTTGGCTTCTGCGTCAGCTCGCCGATGTCGGGAAGCATCCGCAGGGACGCTGCTCAATCACCGGATTCACCGTAGTTAACGACCGGATAGTCGACGAACTCGTATGCTGGCACGACCGCGAGGACCACACGCAGTTCGACGTCTGCGCCGACGACCACTGCCAGCGCTATCAGGGCGTAAGCCGGCGCACGTCGGCGGCCGTGGCCCGCGCCGTCGACGCCACCCGCGGCATCGTGCTGACCTACGGCGACGAAATCTGCGACGCACGTTTCTCGAAATGCTGCGGCGGCCGCACCGAGCGCTTCGACGCCTGCTGGGAGGACGCCTCCCACCCCTACCTCGAAGCTATCGACGACCCCTACTGCCTGCGCGCCACGCCCGAGGTTCTTGCCACGGTGCTCAACAGCTACGACCGCGAGCAACCAGGCTTCGACCGGTGGACCGAGCGCATAGCGGCCGACGAACTCGCCGCCCTCATAGCCCGCAAGAGCGGCATCGACTTCGGCCAGATTCTCGAACTGCGTCCGCTCAGCCGCGGCGCCTCAGGCCGTATCACCCGTCTGCTCGTTCGCGGCACGCTCCGCAGTATGGTTGTCGGCAAAGAACTCGAAATCCGCCGCTGGCTCAGCCCGACGCATCTCCGTAGCTCGTGGATGGACATCGAAGGCCCCTCGGCCGACGGCTATTTCACATTCCGCGGCCACGGCTGGGGCCACGGCGTAGGGCTCTGCCAGATTGGAGCCGCCGTAATGGGTGCGGAGGGTCATTCCTCCGACGAAATCCTCAGCCATTATTTCCCGAAAGCACAACTCACACAACTATACAAATGAGCACTCATGCCACCCAGCGCCACCCATGGTGGTGGATTCCCACACTATATTTCGCCGAAGGTCTCCCGTATATGGCCGTAATGACCATCAGCACGGTGATGTACAAATGTCTCGGCATAGGCAACACCGAAATCGCCTTCTATACCGCCTGGCTCTACCTGCCGTGGGTAATCAAGCCCTTCTGGAGCCCGTTTGTCGACATTATCCGCAGTAAGCGCTGGTGGGTGCTCGCCATGCAGTGGGCAATCGCCATCGCCATGGCCTCGATAGCGTTCGCGCTCCCTGCGTCAGGTTTCTTCCAGGCCACGCTTGCTCTTTTCTGGCTGATGGCATTTGCCTCGGCCACCCACGACATCGCTGCCGACGGCTTCTACATGCTCGCGCTGACCGAACATCAGCAGAGCCTATTCGTGGGCATCCGTTCGCTATTTTACCGCATATCGATGGTAGTGGGCCAGGGGGTGCTGGTTGTTGTCGCTGCCTTCGTAAGCGACGCATGGGCCCAGCCCAAGGCCGGATGGATAGTGGTATTCGGCATCCTCGCAGCCTTTTTCGCGCTGGTGGCTTCCTACCATTCCTTCGCTCTGCCCCGTCCTGCCGCCGACGCGATGCGGTCGCCGCGCTCGCGCGGCGAGGTGCTCCGCGAGTTCACCGAGACGTTCGTGGCCTTCTTCCGCAAGCCGCAGGTGGGCGTAGCCCTCACTTTCATGCTGCTTTACCGCCTCCCCGAAGCTCAGCTCGTGAAGATGATCACCCCATTCATGCTCGACCCGACCGAGAGCGGCGGCCTGGGCCTCACACCCGACCAGGTGGGACTCGTTTACGGCACAATCGGCGTAATCGGCCTGATGCTCGGTGGCATCGTGGGCGGTGTGGCGGCCGCACGCCGCGGACTGCGCTACTGGCTCCACCCCATGGCCTGGAGCATGTCGCTCACCTGCCTAACCTTCGTATACCTCGCTGTCGCACAGCCGTCGGCCATATGGGAAATCTACCTCTGCGTGTTCGTCGAGCAGTTCGGCTATGGCTTTGGCTTCACGGCCTATATGCTCTACCTCATCTATTTCTCGGCCGGACGATTCAAGACCGCCCACTATTCCATATGCACCGGCTTCATGGCCCTCGGGATGATGCTCCCGGGAATGGCCGCCGGATGGATTACCGACCACTTCAGCTATGTGGCGTTCTTCATCTGGACGATGGTATGCTGCGTGGCCACCATCGGCGTCTGCTACCTGATCCACGTCGATAAAAACTTCGGAAAGAAATCATGAAACGACTCATTTACATCCTTGCGGCCATCCTGCTCTCTGCTGCGGCATCAGCTGCGACACCGGCGGTCAGGACCGGCATCGACGTCCTCGCCGAGTCGGGCTTCGAGGCCCTGCGCGGCAAGCGGGTGGGCCTCATCACCAACCCAACGGGCGTAGACCGGCAGTTGCGGTCGACCGTCGACCTGCTCCATGAGGCACCCGACATAGAGCTCGTGGCGCTATTCGCCCCCGAGCACGGCGTGCGCGGCGACGTTCCCGCCGGGGCGAAAGTGGCCCCGACCATCGACGCCCGCACAGGCGTTAAGGTCCACTCGCTCTATGGAGCCACGCGAAAGCCGCGCGCCGAATGGCTCGACGGCATCGACGTGCTCGTCTACGACATTCAGGACAACGGCTGCCGCTCCTACACCTTCATCTCGACCATGGGCCTGGCTATGCAGCAGTGCGCCGCCACCGGCACCGAGTTCATGGTGCTCGACCGCCCCAACCCGTTGGGCGGCAACAAGGTGGAGGGCTCGCCCGTGTCCGAAACGCGCTCGTTCGTCAATCAGTTCGCCATCCCCTACCTCTACGGCCTCACACCCGGAGAACTCGCGGAAATGCTCGTGGGCGAGAAGCTGATAACGCTTCCGAAACCGCTGAAGCTAACCGTAATCCCGATGCAGGGATGGCGTCGCGATATGCTATACGCCGACACCGGGCTACCGTGGGTTCTCCCCTCTCCCCACATCCCCTCGGCCGAGACGGCAATCTACTATCCCGCCACCGGCATACTCGGCGAACTCGACTGGGCGTCGATCGGCGTAGGATACACGCTGCCCTTCCGCACAATCGCAGCCCCATGGGGAAACTCCGTGGAACTGGCCGACCGTCTCAACGGTCTGAAGCTCCCCGGCGTGCGCTTCCGCCCCATCAACTACCGGCCTAATTACGCCTTCGGCAAAGGCACTGACATGGGTGGCGTGGAAATCTTCGTCACCGACTTCAACAAGGCGCCGCTGACGCTCATACAGTTCTATGCCATGCAGGAGCTGGCCGCTATGTATCCGGCTCACAAACCGACTGCCACCCCTGCGCGGCTCCAGATGTTCGACAAAGTGACCTCACGCCGCCTGCGCGAGGCCTTCTTCCGCCGCTTCCATGTGGCCGACATGGAGAGTATCTGGAACGATGGGGTCGACGACTTCCGCGACCGAAGCCGTCAATATCACCTTTACGAATAAGCAGAAATACTTGAATATGAAACTGATAGCCGACGGAGGAAGCACCTCTGCGAAATGGGCATTAATTTCCGACCGTGGAACCACGCTGCGCTTCTCCTCGTCGGGCGTGAATCCGGCCGTGATGAGCGTTGACGAGATAACACGACGGCTGCTCCCCGCGCTTGCCGAAGCCATGGAAAACGCCACCGAACCGATTGAAAGCGTGGTGTATTATGGTGCCGGATGCCTCCCCGGCGCACCGACCCGGGCAATGACGCAGGCCCTGTGCGAAATAACACGCGCGGCGAGTATAGAAGTGGCCTCCGACATGCTCGGCGCCTGCCGCGCCCTGCTCGGCGAGAGGGCCGGCGTAGCCGCGATACTCGGCACAGGCTCAAACTCAGCGCTCTACAATGGCGATACAATCGTAGCCAATACCTCGGCCGGAGGCTACATCCTCGGCGACGAGATGTCGGGCGCATGGCTCGGCCGCCGTCTTGCCTCCGACTACCTGAAAGGCCTGCTTCCTGAAAGCCTGCAGGCTGCCGTGGAAGCCAAAGGTCTGAACAATGCCGAGATAATCCGACGCGTATATCGGCCCGACCTCGCCGCAGGCGAGATGGCGCCGAACCGCTTTCTGGCATCGCTCGCGCCGATATATTCCGACTTCCGCAACGATGAATGGATCGAGTGCACACTCCGCGAGGGCGCGCATCTCTTCATCGAGCGAAACCTCCTTGCATACAAAACCCACCTCAACGGCAGTGTTGCTGAGGTGGGATTTGTAGGGTCTGTGGCAGTGGTGTTTGAAGATGTACTCGCCGAATGCCTTAAGCTATATGGATTTATGCTCGGAGCTGTGAGTCCCGACGCACTTACGCCTCTGCTCCGCAGGCTTGGTTAGCCTTGTCGATTTGCGAAAGCGCATAGGTGTACGCGCCGATTGAAATAGCTTTCGAAGCGCCGAGTTTCGAGATGATTACGCCGGTGCGCTTCATCGGGTCGTAGGTCACGGTCTTGTCCGATCCGTAAACTTTCAGCTGGCGGGCGTCGCCCTTTACGAAGCGGGCGAATTCAGCCTCGTCGTCAAGGTCGAACACGCTCATCTGCACACGCTGCAGCTGTTCGCCGTTGATTGTGTGGATGATGGAGCGCAGCTGAGCCAGCAGACCGGGCATAATGTAGCGTGCGGCCCCGGTAAGACCTCCCCCGACCACAATCAGCGAATCGGTGAGCGTAACGGCTGTTGCCATAGCGTCGCCGGCAGCCTCACCGAAGAGGCGGAAGCTCTCGCGGGCAGCGGCGGCGTTGCCCGGACGCGTGCCGTCGGCAATCTCGCATATATCTTTGGGGGTGAGCGTTGTATCGGATGTCCCGGCCAGACGGTTATATTCGCGGACCACGGCGCGGATTGATGCATAGTCCTCGGCCATTACTCCGGGATTGGTCTTGGAGGGGAGGCAGAATGTCTCGATGCACGAATTGTTACCGAGGTTGAGTCGTCCGTCGATTACGGAACCGACGCCCAGTCCGGTACCGAACGTATAGCCCAGGATATTGCGGTACTCCTTGTGGCCTCCGGCCTCGGCCACGCGGCGGTTGATTTCGGGGAGCGCTCCGGCGGTAGCCTCGCCGAAAGCGAAGAGGTCGCCGTCGTTGTTGATGAACACCGGAAGACCGAATTTCTCCTCAAGGAAGGCTCCGAGGGCCACACCGTCGCGGAAGCTGGGGAAGTTTGGCAGATAGCCGCCCACGATGCCGTTGGCGTAGTCGGCCGGGCCGGGGAAGGCGAACGAGATGGCCACGGGCTTCTCGTCGAGCAGGTCGATGATGGTCTTGAAGCCGTTGACCATAGCCTGAAGGCAGAGGTCTAGACTGTCGGCGCGCGAGGGGATGGTCACGGGGTCGACTATGAATTCACAGCCACGCATTGCACTGAACACCAGGTTGGTGCCTCCAGCATCGAGCGTAACCACTATGCGGTTGTCAAAATGATACATTTTCAGTTGCGTTTTTAGGTATTAAAGGGTAAAAGTTTCTGATTATAAAGGAGGGGAACGTCAGCGGATGAACACCGTCACTACCTCGCCGTCACCCTTAAGGTCAACGTAGGGAACCTCGGCGGGAACGAGGAGCGTCTGTCCCTGCGGGAGCGCACTAACCGTACCGTCGGGAGCTGTCACCTCGAGAGCCCCTTTGGTAGCGATGAGAATCGTGAACGAGGGGCGGTCCTCAAGCGCGAGATGGAAGCTACCATCAACGTTTACGAGCGTGGTGGTGAAATAGTTGCAGTCCTCCACCATAGCCTGCTGGCCGGGGGCGGCTGCGATGTTCTTCACGTCCTGGGCCTTGTCGGCATAGTTTATGGCATCGACACTCTCGTCGACGTGGAGCTGTCGCAGATTTCCCTGTGCGTCGCGGCGGTTGTAGTCATAGATACGGTAGGTGATGTCGCTCGCCTCCTGGATTTCAAGCACGAAGTTGCCGCGGCCTATGGCGTGGACGCGTCCTGCAGGGAGGAAAAACACGTCGCCGGGCTTGGTGTAGTACTTCGAGAGGGCATCGACGATAGTACTGTCGGCCACCATGGCGCGGAATTTATCCGGAGTCATCTCCTGCGAGAAGCCGGCATAGAGATAGGCGTCGGGCGTGGGAAGTACGGAATACCACATCTCGGTCTTTCCCAGCGAATTGTGACGCTTGGCAGCAAGTGCGTCGTCGGGATGCACCTGAATCGAGAGGTCGCTTGTGGAATCGATGAACTTTATCAGCAGAGGAAAGTTGGCGCCGAAGCGCTTCACTACGTTAGCGCCAAGGATAGCTTCGGGATACTCCTCCACGAGGCTGTTGAGCGTACGGCCGGCGAAAGGTCCTTCGGCCACAACGGATTCATGTCCGGGCATAGGCGAAAGCTCCCACGACTCGCCGATTGTATCGCCCTCGGAGGCGACTCCCTTGAATCGGCAGATGCATGTACCTCCCCAGAGCACTGATTTGTATATCGGAGTGAATTTTAAGACAGGTAGCATAAAGCGGATGTTTAGATTTTTAAGCAGATGCGCTTATTAATGGTATACGCACCGGGAGCCTGAGGCCCCCAGTGCGCGATTACGTTTGTAGCGGTTGATACGGTCGGTGCTTATTTCTTCTCTGCTTTCAGCGAGGAGAAATAGAGATAACCGATAAGAAGTATGTAAGCGATTATGCCATACACCTGGAGAGTGCCTTCGGAAATACCGCAGACATATTCGAAGCCGAAGAAACGCGTCAGGGCGGCGAACACGCCGAAGAGGGCGCCGCCGGCTATGAGGCCCGACGAAATGAGCGTGCCGCGGTCGCGGCGTGCGTCGTTAATTTTCTGGTCCTTCGAGCTATGGCTTACGAAGTAGGCGATTGCTCCGCCCACGAGCAGCGGAGTATTGAGCGAGAGCGGGATGAACATGCCCAGGCAGAAGGCCAGAGCCGGAACGCCGAGCCAGTTGAGCAGCAGAGCGAGCACGATACCTGTCATGTAAAGAATCCAGGGAGTGTCTCCGCCCATCATAAGCGGCTCGATCACTTTGGCCATCGCGTTGGCCTGAGGAGCTACGAGGGCATTGTCTCCCGTAAAGCCGTACACCTTGTTGAGCACGAGAATCACTCCGCCGACCGTAGCGGCCGACACGAGCGTTCCGAGGAATTTCCACTGCTCCTGCTTGCGCGGCGTCGAGCCGAGCCAGTAGCCCACCTTGAGGTCGGTTACGAAACCGCCGGCCATAGAGAGCGCGGTGCAGACCACGCCGCCGATAACCATCGATGCGACGATACCCGATGTGCCGTTCAGGCCGATGGCCACGAAGATAGCCGAAGCGATGATGAGCGTCATCAGCGTCATGCCCGACACGGGATTGCTGCCCACGATGGCGATGGCGTTGGCGGCCACGGTGGTGAAGAGGAAGGCGATGAGCATTACGACCACCCATGCCACGATGGCCTGCCACCAGTTGTGGATCACACCGAACCAAAAGAAGGCGAGCACAGCGATGAGAGCCAGGGCGATGAAGGCTACGACATGCTTCATGGAAATGTCCCACTGCCAGCGCACGGGGCGCTCGTCGGCCTTTGCACCACCCTTGAGCTCGCGCGAGGCGAGGCCCACGGCCTGGCGGATAATGGGCCAGGACTTCACGATGCCGATCACACCGGCCATTGCAATACCTCCGATACCGATCATTCGGGCGTAGTTGCTGAAGATTTCCTGCTCGCTCATGGCGGCGATTTCAGCGTTGCCGTAGGTTCCCATAAGCGGAATGATGATCCACCACACGAAGAGCGAACCGGCGGTGATGATGAAGGCATAGCGCAGTCCCACAATATAGCCCAGACCGAGCACTGCGGCTCCGGTGTTGCAGCTGAGCACCAGTTTGGTCTTGGCGGCGACTGCCTGTCCCCATCCGGCGGCCGTGGTCGAGAGCGTACCGGCCCAGAAGCCGAACGTCTCCACCACATAGTCGTAGATACCGCCTATGAGCGAGGCAACCACAAGCGTCTTGGCCTGCGAACCACCGGCTTCGCCGGCCGTCTGGCCGCTGGCGAGCACCTGAGTGGTGGCTGTAGCCTCCGGGAAGGGGTACTTGCCGTGCATATCCTTTACGAAATATTTACGGAAGGGGATGAAGAAAAGTATGCCGAGGATACCGCCGAGCAGCGAGCTGCAGAAAATCTGGAAGAAGCTCACCGAGATTTCGGGATATTTGGCCTGAAGGATATAGAGCGCCGGGAGAGTGAAGATTGCACCGGCCACGATTACGCCGGAGCAGGCACCTATACTCTGTATGATTACGTTCTGCCCGAGGGCATTTTTCTTGCGCAAGGCGCCGGAAAGGCCCACGGCAATGATGGCGATGGGGATTGCAGCTTCGAAAACCTGACCTACTTTCAGGCCAAGATATGCCGCGGCGGCACTGAAGATAATACACAGCACCAGGCCCATGGCCACTGAATAGGGCGTAACCTCGGCGTAGGAACGCGCCGGGTGCATCAGCGGGCGGTAGGTCTCGTCGGCTCCGAGTTCGCGGAAAGCGTTTTCCGGGAGCTCCACAGGGTCGGCGTCGGCATAAATCCGGTCGTCGGCAGTGTCGAGCGGCTGCTCGTAGGGTTCTTTTTTCATTCTGTAAAAAATATGAGTGATTGATTATTTCATCAAATTTTCAGACGCCTGGAGTCTGCTGGGAAGCCTGCGGCCGCGAGAGGATGTCGAAGCGCTCCACCACGATTTCCGTTACGCTGCGCTTTATGGCATTGTTGTCCTGCCATGCGCGCGTGCGGAGCTTCCCTTCGAGATAGAGTTTCGTGCCTTTGGTGATATAGCGCTCGGCTGTTTCAGCGGCCTTGTCCCACATCACGATATTGTGCCACTCGGTGCGTTCGGGCATTTGTACCCCCTGAGCATTGACGTAGGGAGGGTCTGACGTAGCGAGCGAGAAAGAGGCATACGGGCGGTCGCCGACATATCGGATTTCCGGTGCGCGGCCTACGTTGCCCACAAGTATGACTTTATTAACCGACATAAGCGTTCAGATTTTGGAAAGACACTTCCTGCGTTTGCAAAAGCGTCTTAACTGCTTGAATTGCAAATTTAGCGATTTTTTCGCTAATCCACCTCTCCCCCTTCCATTTTGTTGCCGCCTCAACAAGTTCATCAACCCAATCCATACCTGAATCCAAGTACTTAGGGACCTTAAAGACCTTAATGTCCTTAAAGTATAAAAAGGAAATGGCGGGGCGATTGGGGGGTATGGGGAGAAATGGCTAAATTTGCAGACATGGAAATGAAAGGTGAGAAACCGATTGCGGAGAGGTTCGGATGGCTGCCCGTCGCGGCGGTCGCCGAAGAGGTGAACGCGTCGCTGAGGCGGACACCACGCCTCGTGGTGACAGCGCCTCCGGGCGCGGGCAAGTCCACGCTCCTGCCGCTCACGATTCTCGAAGGGTCGCAGAAGGAAGCTGCGGGGAAGATTCTGATGCTGGAGCCGAGGCGTCTGGCTGCCCGCCAGGTTGCCATACGCATGGCCGCAATGCTCGGCGAACCGGTGGGACGCACCGTCGGTTACAGAGTGCGCTTCGAGACGCGCGTCAGCGACGCCACCCGGATTGAGGTAATTACCGAGGGGATTCTCGAACGGATGCTCGTGGCCGACCCGACGCTCGAAGGGGTGTCGGCGGTGATTTTCGATGAATATCACGAGCGCAGTCTTACCTCCGACGTATCGCTTGCCCTGACGCTTGAAGCCCAGGAGATTATCCGTCCTGACCTGCGCATAATTGTGATGTCAGCCACGCTCGACGCCGATGCTCTTTGCCAACGCCTGGACGCTCCACATATCCACAGCGAGGGGAAACTCTTCGACGTAGAGACCATCTACGGCGATGACATCGACCCGCGCGACTGCGCGCAGGCTGTCGCATCGGCCGTACGGAAGGCGCACCGCACCCACCAGGGAGATATCCTCGCCTTCCTCCCCGGACAGGCGGAAATCATGAAATGCGCCGAACTGCTCACCGACCTTCCGGGCGAAACACGTGTTCTGCCGCTTTACGGTATGTTGCCACCCGAGCAGCAGCGACGTGTACTCACACCGGCCGACAACGGGGAGCGACGCGTGGTGCTCGCCACCCCCATTGCCGAAACATCACTCACAATCGAAGGGATACGCATCGTGGTCGATTCCGGACTTTTCCGCACGCTCGTATACGACCCCGCAAGCGGACTGAGCCGACTGACGACCGCTAAAATATCGCTCGACATGGCCCGTCAGCGCGCCGGGCGCGCCGGGCGTCTATCCGAGGGGGTATGCTACCGTCTTTGGAGCCGTGCCGCCGAGCACCGCATGGCCTCGATGCGCGAGCCTGAGATACTTACCGCCGACCTTGCGCCGATGGTACTCGATATAACCGCCTGGGGTGAAAGCGACCCAGGCCGTCTGCCGTGGATTACGCCACCGCCGCCGGGACACATAGCACATGCACAGACGCTGCTCAAATCGCTCAGTGCTCTCGACGACGACGGCCGTATCACCACTGCCGGACGCCGTCTGGCCGCCCTCCCCTGCCACCCGCGCATAGCGCGAATGCTCGACAGCGCCTCCACACCGCAGCTACGTGCCCTGGCCTGCGACATTGCCGCCCTGCTCGAAGAGAAAGACCCCATAAACGATGAGGCCGACGCCGACATTACCACCCGCATCGCCCTGCTGCGGCAGTATCGCCGCAGCCGCTGCACAGGCCGCTGGCAACGCATCGCCGACATCGCCTCGCAATACCGCTGTCTGATAGGATGCAAGGCCGACAACGCCTCATTCGAACCCTGCGCGGCGGGACGGCTTGTGGCGCTCGCCTTCCCCGAACGTGTTGCCATGGCCACCACCGACGGACGCTATCGCCTGGCAAGCGGCGAATACGTCGGCCTGAACGAGGCCGATCCGCTGGCAGGCAACCGGCTGCTTGCGGTGGCATCGACCGGCAGCAGGATATATCTCGCCGCACCGCTCAGCGAGGATTTCGCCGCCGAAGCCGGCCGGTGGATTGAGAACGTTGGGTGGGACTCGCGCGCCGCCCGCGCCGTGGCCCGCAGCGAGTTGCGCATCGGAGCGCTGATTGTTGCGACGCGCCAGGCCAGCGGGCCGGAAGTACGTAAGCTCACCATCGATGCAATCTGCCGTGCGGCGCCGAAGGAGGGGCTTTCGATGTTCGACTTCAACGACGACGTGCAGGCCCTGCAGACGCGCATCGCCACCCTGGCCGAATGGCATCCCGAGCTAAATCTGCCGCAGGTAGATACCGGATCCGTGCTCGCCACCGCCGCAGAGTGGCTGCCGATGTATATAGGCAAGGCCAACACCGCTCAGGAACTGAAGAAAATCGACATGACAGCCGTAATCCGCGGCATGCTGTGCTACGAGCAGCAGAACGCGCTCGACACGCTCGCCCCCGCAAGCATCAAGCTCCCCGCGGGCCGCACCGCCCGCATAGAATATCGTCGCGGAGCCGAAGCGCCGGTGGTGAGAGCACGCCTGCAGGACTGTTTCGGACTGAAATCGACTCCCAGGCTCGACGGCGGCAAGCGCCCCGTGCTTATGGAACTGCTCTCGCCAGGGTTCAAGCCCGTGCAGCTCACACAGGACATGGAAGGGTTCTGGAAGACGACCTATTTCGAAGTGCGCAAGGAGCTGCGCCGACGCTATCCGAAACACGCCTGGCCCGATAATCCCTGATAACAAGCAAAATATGAAACTGACAATTTTTTCCGCAATATTGGGTGCCGCAATTGCAATGGCATCCTGCACTCTTAAGACCACCACAGACACTGCCGCCGAGACGATGGCGGAGCTGGCCGACTCGCTGCAGGCTATAGCCGATAGTTGTCCGGGCGAGATGGGAATCGCCCTGATAACTGACCGGGGCGACACGCTGACAATAAACAATCAGGCCAAATACCCAATGATGAGTGTGTTCAAGCTTCATCAGGCCATCGCCCTATGCCACACTCTGAGAGAGCGCGGACATACGCCCGACAGCATCGTGACGCTGAACCGCAGTGAATTGAACCCCGACACGTGGTCGCCCATGCTTGCAGACCACAAGGAGGCAGAGATACGTCTGCCGATCTCCACTCTTCTGAGCTATACCCTACGCCAGAGCGACAACAACGCCAGCAACTACATGTTCGCGCATCTTCAAAGCGTAGCCGTGGCCGACAGCCTTATAGCCACGCTGATTCCGCGCGAAAGTTTCAGCATGGTCTTCAGCGAGGAAGATATGTGGAGCAATCACTCACTCTGCTACCGCAACTTCACTTCGCCGCTGGGAGCGGCACTGCTGGTGGAACGACTGTTCGCCGACCGGACTTTTCTCCATCCAGCCGACCGCGAAATGATAATCGCCGACCTGCGCGGCTGCACTACCGGCACCGACCGTATCGTAGCTCCGCTGGCCGACAAACCCGGCGTCAGCGTGGCCCACAAGACCGGCTCCGGCTTCAGAAACGCCGACGGCGTGCTTACTTCCCACAACGACGTGGGGCACGTACAACTCCCCGACCGACACCACTATACGCTCGCCATCTTCGTGAAAGACTTCCACGGAACAGAAACCGAGGCCTCCACCCATATGGCGAAAGCCTCCGAAACCGTCTACCGGTATTATCAGGATGCCACCGGCTCCGATAAGACGCTCTAAAAAATACCAAGAAAAAAGGCGGTGTGGCCCGCGGGGGGACACATCGCCTGACTTCTTTTTTTGACTGCGTAAGCGCGGAAAAGAGGGAGATCAAGCCTCTTTCTTTGCTACTACGCGGCGCTCCTTGATACGGGCTTTCTTGCCGGTGAGGCCACGGAGATAGTAAAGTTTTGCGCGACGCACCTTGCCGTATTTGTTAACGACAATCGAGTCGATAAACGGCGACTCCAGGGGGAAGATACGCTCAACGCCGATATTGTCGCTCATCTTGCGAACGGTGAAACGTTTCTTAGCGCCTTCGCCGGAGATTTTGATCACAACGCCGCGATACTGCTGGATACGCTCTTTGTTACCCTCTTTGATGCGGTAAGCGACTGTGATGGTGTCGCCGGGGCCGAACTGGGGATGCTGTTTGCCGGTGGCAAATGCCTCTTCGGCTACCTTGATTAAGTCCATTTTTTAAAGCTTTAAAATGTTAACTAATGCTCGCAACATTCGCGGGCTGCAATGTCCCGCCAGCGGTTACGAATTTTCCGACCGCAAAGTTAACTCTTTTTCCCCTAACCGCCAAGCCATCCCCAGAAATTTCCACACAAATCCCTAAAACCTTGTGAAACCTTGTGCAACCGCCCATCTTCAGAGGCTAAGCTGCTGATATTCGGATGCACCAGGGTGCATCCCTACTTTGGGCACCCAACATGAATATCGCTACCTGCGTCGCCATCTAAAATAAAGCGAATAAAATGCAAAATGAAAGGGAAAGTTGGGAAAATCGGAAAGAATGATTAAATTTGCGGGGGAAAGCTGACAGAAAAGGCAAAATCAAGCCATCAGTCGAAATTATGACACGATTTAGCACATACGGCTATTTTTACTTCTTTTATTGCAAAAAGGAGCGGATAAGGCGTGTGGCTTTCTGACAATCGATTTTGCCCCGAAAGGTTTACAGCACAGATTCAACCGAACTCATAACGACGTCCCGCTCCGCCAACGCAATAAGGTGAAGCGGGACGTTGTCTGAACTACCAAGGGCGCAAATCTGATTTGTCGCCGATGTAAAATTGAATAACAGATACTGATAATATATGGAGAATAAACGAAGGGTGACGATCCAGGGTGTAGCGGGATGCTTTCACGATGCCGCAGCACGGGCGTATTTCGGCTCGCACTTCGAGGGCGAGGAGATTGAGACGGTGCCCTGCGACTCGTTTCCGGAGATGATGCGGCTGCTCGACGCCGACGCGTCGTTGCTCGGCATCATGGCAATCGAAAACACCATAGCCGGAGCGCTTCTGCAGAACCACGAGCTGCTGCGCAAAAGCCGCGCCGTAGTAGTGGGCGAGCACAAGACGCGCATCTCCCATGTGCTGGCGGCTCTCCCCGGCCAGAGCATCGACGACCTGACGGAGGTCAACTCCCACCCGATGGCGCTGATGCAGTGCGAGGAGTATCTGCGGCACCACCCCAACCTGCGCATGGTCGAGAAATTCGACACCGCAGGTTCTGCCCGCGAGATTGCCGAAAAGCAGCTTACGGGCCATGCGGCTGTATGCGGCGAGTATGCCGCGGAGCTCTACGGCCTCAACATCCTGGAGCGCGGCATCGAGACAAACAAGCGCAATTTCACGCGCTTTCTCGTGCTGGCCGACCCGCTCGTGGTGCCGGAGCTGCGTCCGAAGCCCGAGACGCTCGACAAGGCCTCGATCGTCTTCACCCTCCAGCACTCCAAGGGGGCGCTGAGCAAGGTGCTCACCATACTGAGTTTCTACGACATGAACCTCAGCAAAATCCAGTCGATGCCGATATTGGGTCGCGAATGGGAGTATCGCTTCTACGTAGACCTGACATTCGACAGCTATGTGCGCTACACCCAGGCGCTGGCCGCCGTGACACCGCTGATAAGCGAACTGCGCGTGCTCGGCGAATACCGCCAGTGCGACAACGAAATCTGACATTCCACGACAATGACATGCAATAAAATAGCTCCCGCCGACCGCGTCGACGAAATCAAAGAATACTATTTCTCGCGCAAGCTGCGCGAAGTGGCGGCCATGAAGGCCGCCGGTGCCGACGTGATTTCTCTCGCCATCGGCGGTCCCGACCTTCCGCCCTCCCCCGAGGTAATCGACGTACTCGCCGCCGAGGCCGCGCGTCGCGACACCCACAGCTACCAGCCCACCACCGGCGCTCCCGCACTGCGGCAGGCCTGGGCCGACTGGTACCGCCGCTGGTATGGTGTGACGCTCGACCCCGCCACCGAGCTTCAGCCGCTCATCGGCTCGAAAGAGGGGGTGCTCCTGCTCTCGCTGACATTCCTCAATCCCGGCGACGGCGTGCTCGTGCCCAATCCCGGATATCCCACATATACCTCCGCATCGAAACTCGCCCAGGCCGAAATCTTCAGCTACGACCTGACCGAAGAGGGCGGCTGGCAGCCCGACTTCGACCAGCTCGAGGGGATGCCGCTCGACCGCATCAGAATGATGTGGGTGAACTATCCCCACATGCCAACCGGCACACCGGCCGATATGGATGTACTTCACAGAATCATCGACTTCGGCCGCCGCCACAACATAGTGATAGCCCACGACAATCCCTACAGCTTCATCCTCAGCGAACGTCCCACGAGTATCATGCAGATTGATGGGGCGCGCGACGTGGCCGTGGAGATGAACTCGCTGAGCAAGAGCCACAACATGGCCGGATGGCGCATGGCCGTGGCCGTCTCCAATCCCACTTTCATAGGGTGGATGCTGAAAGTGAAATCCAACATGGAGTCGGGGCAGTTTCTGCCGATGATGCGCGCCGCCACCGAGGCGCTGCAGGCGCCCGACCAGTGGTACCGCGACCTCAACGCAACCTACCGCGAGCGCCGCGCCGTGGCCGAGCGCATCATGGATGCCCTCGGCTGCCGCTTCGACCCGAAGCAGACCGGACTCTTCCTCTGGGGACGCATCCCCGACGCGGAAGCAGGAGCCGAGGCGCTGGCCGACCGGCTGCTCTACGATAAGCACGTGTTTCTCACCCCCGGCAGCATCTTCGGCTCGAACGGCGAGCGCTATATCCGCATCTCGCTCTGCGCCCCGGTGGCTACGCTGGAGCGTGCCCTGGAGCGCCTTACGCAAAAACAATCCTGAAATCATTCATTCCAATCCATACAGAAATTTATTATGGCAGACATACTTACCGACATACAACCCATATCCCTCCCCGGCATCAACTCCGACGAACCACTCATAATCGCCGGCCCGTGCAGTGCCGAGACCGAGGAGCAGGTGCTCTCCACCGCCCGCCAGCTCGCCGCCACGGGCATAAAGATATTCCGCGCCGGTATCTGGAAGCCGCGCACCAAGCCCGGTGGCTTCGAGGGAATCGGTGCTCCGGGACTGAAATGGCTACGCCAGGTGAAAGAGCAGACAGGGATGTACACCGCTACAGAAGTGGCCACGCGGGCCCACGTGCAACTCGCCCTTGAGGCCGGAGTCGACGTGCTCTGGATTGGAGCACGTACCTCGGCCAACCCCTTCGCCATGCAGGAGATTGCCGACACGCTGCGCGAACTCGGAGCCGACGTGCCCGTGCTTGTCAAAAACCCCGTAAACCCCGACCTCGAGCTATGGATCGGCGCCATGCAGCGCCTTCACAACGCCGGAATCCGACGTATAGCCGCCATCCACCGCGGATTCAGCACCGACGGGCGCCATATCTACCGCAATATGCCCCAGTGGCACATCCCCATCGAGTTGCGCCTGCGCTTCCCCTCGCTGCCGATTATCTGCGACCCCTCACACATCGGCGGCAAGCGCGAACTCATAGGAACGCTCTCGCAGCAGGCCTTCGACATGGGTTTCAACGGGCTTATCATCGAGAGCCACTGCGACCCCGACAACGCCTGGAGCGACGCCGCCCAGCAGCTCACACCCGAAGTGCTCGGCATAATCCTCGGCAACCTGAAAGTGCGCGAGCAGCAGCAGACCACCGAGTCGCTCGCCCTTCTGCGCCGCCAGATCGACGCCGTCGACAACGAGCTGCTCGACGTATTGGCACGACGCATGAGCATCTCGCGCGAAATCGGCCGCTATAAGAAAGAGCACAGCATGCCCGTGGTTCAGGCCGGCCGATACAACGACGTGCTCCGCTCGCGCATCCAGGCCGGTGAGGAACTCGGCATGTCGGCCGAATTCATGCGGACCTTCCTCCTTGCCGTCCACGACGAGTCCGTGCGGCAGCAGGTCGAAATCCTCAACTCCTAACACCGCGATATTGGCGGCTCTTTATAGCGGCGCATCTTTGGCGTCGCGACAGGGAACCTCAGGCTCGGTCATTGACCTTAGTCAACTCCCTTCGCCTTCGCCCTGCCGCTCCTAAAATCTGCACCACTCTAAAAAGCCGCCTGCCATCCGGACAGAAGCCCTAATAGGCGTAGTTAGTACGTAAATTGTAGACTAACAACGCAAAATATGACAACGAGTATTTTCTTTGCCTAATTTTTTGTGTTTGCAAAATAATTATTAATTTTGCAACATCAGTCTAACGGCTGATACTTACATATTGATTAACAAGAGACGTTATGTCTTCTGCTTGTACGGATAAAGCGTAGGAAACTTACATCCAGGTATATGCAAGAGATAGCCATAACAGTCTCCATGCCATATGGCGTGGAGTTGTTATTGTCACATCTTCATATACAGGTATTCCTACCACCTTTCCGTAAAGGCGTGGCATAGCAGCCCACGCCTCTATTTTTGTATGGTCGAAAGGGCTGTAAGACCAATCATTCATGCAATACGTATGAAACTATTACACAAAGGATTGCTGATATTGGGGATGCTGTCTGCTCCATTGGTATCGGCATTAGCCGAGGAAGTAACCACATCGTCCGGCCAAGTTGTGGGCTCGTGCACCATTGAATCGTCCGAGATCAAGTACGACCGATCCGGCAATGAAGTCGTATGGGTTAAAGTCAAAGTGACTAACAACACCGGACAGAGAATCCGTGGTACGGTTTACGGGAATAAGGGTGGCGAATACCAGTTTATCGTTGATCCTTATAATTCTTCATGGGGATACTTGGACAACTGCCAAGAAGCGCCTTCTTATTTAATCTGCAACAACGCAAACTGAATTCATGAAAAAATTTGCTTTCACGCTTCTGGCAGCACTATAGATTTCCCTCTGCTGCAGTGCCGAATCTCCCGAAGCCAGAAAAATTGTCAATTCCCTGCAAGGTGCAGGCGCACCATGCAAAACCGCTGACGGCAGAAATGGCAGAATGTATCGTCAGTCTGAAACGACTACGACAACTACGACGTATTCTACCGGTAGTAACCGGAATTCCGGAAGTAATTCCACAACGGTTTCAACCGGTGGAAATGCCAGTCTGACAAACCCCAGCGTTTCATATGGATTAAGCAATACATCGACGTCGGGAACAGTTTCGAAAAGCAACAGTACCACCACTACGACCACGACCCAGACAACAAGTCAGTGTGTACCATATTAAATCTTACAATACCTTCAATCCCAGTTTAAGGTAATTCGATACACACATACAATATTTAAGACGGCGTGACAGTTCAAGAGACTGACACGCCGTCTATTTTATGGGTATTTATATTAGGGGGATTCGAGGGTGGCGGGGAATTAGAGGGAGGCGAGGATGGGGGTGCCGGACTGGAGGCGCTTGAGGCGGAGGAGGGCTTCGAGGTAGTAGTAGTCGGCGTAGATGATGGAGGCGTCGATTTCAGAGCCGGCGGGGTGATGGCCTACGGAGTGGTCGAGGAAGGAGCTGCGATGGGCGGAGGAGCGGTAGCTGTCGGAACTGAGGGAGGCAAGCATTTTCTCGGCACAGTGGCGGTAGCGGTCGGATTTTTCGCCCTCGACGTAGCCCTGGAGTTCGAGCAGGGCGGAGGCTACGACGCTGGCTGCGGAGGCGTCGCGCGGAGTCGAGGTTTCGGCGGGGGCACTGAAGTCCCAGTAGGGGACGTAGTCGGTGGGGAGACGGTCGAGATATACGTCGGTTACCTTCTGGGCAAAGTCGAGGAAACGCGGGTCGTGGGTCTCGCGATATACCATGGTGTAGCCGTAGATGGCCCAGGCCTGTCCGCGGGCCCACATGGAGTTGTCGGCGAGGCCCTGATGGGTCATACCCTTGATGAAGTCGCCTGTGACGGGGTTGTAGACAGCCACATGATAGCTGGTATAGTCAGGACGGAAGGCGTGGGCCATGGTGGTCTCGGCGTGCTTCACGGCGATGTCGTAGAGGCGGTGGTCGCCGCCGTTCTTAGCTGCCCAGAAAAGCATTTCGAGGTTAATCATATTGTCCATGATGGTGTTGTGGCCACCGAGCGCCTCCACATTGCGCGGCCACGAGAGGATAGTGCCCACGGCGGGATTGAAGAGCGTGGCGAGCGTATCGGCTGTATCGAGAATCACCTGGCGGAAGGCGGGATTGTGGGTGAGGCGGTAGCCGTTGCCGTAGCTGCAGAACATCAGGAAGCCGAGATCATGGTCGAACGCGGGGCGCTTCGAGAGATATTCGAGCGAGGCGGTGAAGCGCTCGGCCTCAGCGCGGAGCGTCTCGTCGTGGGTGTATTCGTAGTCCATCCAGAGCACGCCGGGCCAGAAGCCCGCGCACCATTCGTCGGCCGTGGCCTTGCGGCAGTGCCAGAGCGTGTCGGAATGCTCGATGTTGCGCGGCATCATGGAGTAAACAAGGGAGTCGGGCTGACGGTGAAGCTCGCTGAGGGTCTTGCCGACCTTCGAGTGGCAGTATGTAAGCGCCTCGTCGACGCTGAAATCGTCGGAGGCTTTCGACTGCGAGGCGCAGGCAGCCATGCATGCGCCTATCAGACTGAGGAATCCAAGTTTTAAGAGTCGCATTCTTAAACTGTATATCTTGATTACTATGTAGGATACTATTTCTTAATCTTCACTTCGAGTACATCGATCCAGCCGAGGTCGGCCACCCCTTCGGGAGCCTGGCTGAAGAACCCGACTTTCGCACCTATCCATTTGCCTGCGCGGGCCTTGAAAGGTGCGCCGGCACGGTGGAATTTACGGCCGTCGAGGCTGTAGGAGAAATTACAGAGGGCACCTTCGCCAACCTCAACCCGAAGCCATATGTCGGCTTCGAGATTCCGGAGCAGTCCGGCAGGATATATGCGTGTGGGAGTTATCGTGGCGAGCGTCTCAACCGATTCGGGCGAACCCTTCTCGGCGTCGGTGCATACACCGCGCTGAAGTTCGAACACCTCGCCGCGCTTGCAGAGGGCGAGCGTGGAGTAGTCCCACCCCATGACAACCAGTCCCGAACTTACGCCCTCGGAGCTTTCCTTGGCCGAGATGCGCACACGCGCAGTGAGCGTGAACTTCTCGGCCGGGAACTTCTGGAGCCAGAGATTGGAGAGCGACCATAGGTTGGCCGGCTCGCTGATGCGTCCGCTGTAGATGCGCATCATCCCCTGCGGGAGGGCGAAGCCATAGCGGTCGGCAGCGTAGTTGGAGTGCCATTCGTAGAGCGCGGGGCTCTGAAGTTCGTCGTAAGAGAGCGACGCGTCGGCCGGGGCCGGACGAGAGAAGCGCTTCACGGGCTCTCCGCAGCCGTCGCCGTCGGGGTCGGAACCGATAACGGGCCATCCGTCGGCACGCCACTCGAGCGGATTCAGGTGAAGGATACGGCCGTAGGCACCACGGTCCTGGAAATGCAGGAACCAGCCGCGGCCGTCGGGGCCGTCGACCCACGCGCCCTGATGTGGGCCGTTGATATCGGTGGAACCCTGCGCCATCACGATCCGCGGCTCGTAGGGGCCGTAGATGTTGCGCGAGCGCATGGCGAGCTGCCAGCCGTCGACCACTCCACCTGCGGGAGCGAAAATCCAGTACCAGCCATCGCGCTTATAGAGTTTCGGGCCTTCGACGGTATGGTTCACGCCGTCGTTGCCGTCGAACACTACAACCGGGTCGGAGATGGCGCGCGTACCGTCGGGCGAAAGCTCACGCACGGTAATCAGGCTGTTGAAACCGCATCGCGAGGCAGCCCAGCCGTTGACCATATAGAGGCGGCCGTCGTCGTCCCAGAGCGGTGTCGTGTCGATAATTCCTTTTCCGGGCACCACAAGCACGGGCTCTGACCACTCCCCTTCCGGGTCGGCTGTCTTCACCATAAAAACGCCCACGTCGGGATCGCCCCAGTAGATATAGTATTCGCCGTTGTGGCAGCGGATGGATGGGGCCCATACACCCTTGCCGTGTTGCACGGTGGAATAGACCTCGGCCGGAGGAACGGCCTTGATAGCGTAGTTCACAAGCTCCCAGTTCACCAGGTCGGTAGAGCGCAGAATCGGCAGACCCGGCGCGCACTGAAAGCTGGAGGCGGTCATATAAAATATCTTCCCGTCGGGCGAAGCCGTCACGTCGGGATCGGAATAGTCGGAGAAAACGATAGGATTCGTGAAGTATTCCCCCTTGAGATTGGCGGGATTCGACACGAGTCGGCCTCCGGCGGCTGTCGCAGCCACCGGGAGGCAAACCGATGTCAGAAATACCAACAAGTTGCTGATGTAACTTTTAACCATCATTTTTCTTAAGGAATAATTTTACCTATCTAACTTTTACCTGAACAAACCTCGGTGGCGAAAACACAGCAAAAAGTGAAAGGCCACCGGAGAAATCTTACACCCTATAATACGCCTCCGGAAGCTCGGACACCTAACGCCATGGGATACTTTCCGAGGCGGTTACTTTCCGGCAAGCGGCTCCAGGCGGATGGCCACGCCACCGCGCGGCTGCAGCGCGAAGCGCAGGCGGTCGGAAGGACGGACCTTGCGGGTGTCGATCTTCACGTGGGCTGCGGTGTCAACCTTGTCGCCGCCGTCGGAATAGACTGTAGCGTTCCAGACGGTCTTGGCGGGGAGGAAGGAGAAATCGACCTCCACCTCACGGGCGTCGTTGTTGCCGAGCACACCTACAAACCAGGTGTCGCCCTTGCGGCGCGCCATCGTAATCCCCTCGCCGGGATAGCCGGCAAGCACGTGCGATTCGTCGAATACCGTCTCCAGCTTCTCGAACCACGAAATCTCCGGCTCGCCATTGTAGTGCGTGGGATTATCGTACCAGAAAATAGTCTGGAGCGGCGAATAGAACACGAGCGATGCGGCAAGCTGATGGGCGTGGGTGTTGCGCAGACGCTTGTCGAAGTAGCAGATGGTATAGTCGGCGGCGCCGTTGAGCATACGCGTGAACGGCAGTGTGGTATTGTGGGTTGCGTCGGGGAACTCCTCGTTGCCGCAGATACCCTCCTGAGTGAGCAGGTTGGGATAGGTGCGCGAGAAGCCCGAGGGACGGAATTCGTCGTGGATGTTCATCATCAGGCCGTTGTCGGCCGCCTTGCGCACCATATCGTGGAGCCAGGTGGCCCAGCGGTGTGAGGCGTACTGCACGAAGCCCGACTTGACGCCCGCCACACCCCACTGGCGCAGGAGCGGGAAAAGCTCGTCCATCTGCTTCATCAGTGCGTGCTGGTTGACGTAGAGCCACACCCCAACTCCTTTTTCTTTGCCATAATCTATCACCCGCTGCATGCCGATTGCCTCAATGACTTGTGTGGCATCACTGTCGTGGGAAGTAGGATCCGCATACCATTTCCAATCATAGAGCATATACGGAATATTATGCTCGGCGCAGAAATCTATATTCTTCAAACCGGCCTCGGTAGTAAGCGACGTGCATCTCATAATCTTGCCCGGCTTCACCCAGGCGAAGTCGCCTGAGCGCTCGGGGTTTAGATTCAGCACGATATCGTTGTTTTCGATAAGCTGCCCGGGGGTGTCGGCCGTCATGATGATTTTCCAGGGAGTAGCGCAATATGTCACCACGTCGACCGGCGAATACATCACCGAGCGCAGCGTCGAGGGCTTGTCGGGGCGCGCCTGGAGTTTGGTGAGACACCAGTCGTCGACGTCGGCGTCGAGCAGAGCCACCCATCGCGACTGCGGCAGTTCCATGGTGAGCGCGCGCTCGGCCGGCCGGCTGATGCTGTCGACGGGGCCGACGTCGAAGGTAGCCTGCGCCCACTGCTCGCTCCATGCCCTGGTACCTTCGGGCACCGTATAATCCGTAAGATCCTCCACTACCTTATGGAAAATGGCGGCGGGGTGCTCAGGGAAGAAATAGCGGAAGGCGATTCCCTCGTTGTAGGCGCGCACCTCAACGTCGAGGCGGTAGTCGCTCTTGTCCTTGCGGCTGAGATGGAGTGTGGCCGAGTTGAAGCGGTCGCGCACGGAGGAACGCTCGCCGTAGAGCGGTGTCCAGACGGAGTCGACGGGGGCGTTGACCGTGACGCTGTCGGCCTCGAGGAGGTCCATCCAGCACTGCGGCTGGGCGAGAGTGCGCTTGCCGAGCGCCATCTCCCACACGCGGTTGTCGAGGTCGAGCCCCGCGCGCGAAGGGAGGATGAGCGGAGCGGCGTCGCGGTCGACCTTATATGTAAGCTCGCGGCCGGGCTTGGAGAAAGTAACCGTGTTGCGGCCGTCGGGCGAGGATATGGATAGCTCCGCCCCGGCGTGGGCGCAGAGAGCGGCCGAGAGGGCAAGAGCAGTGAATATGAGTTTCATAGTCGGATGATGGGATTGATTACTTGAAGACAACGTTGTCGACATGCTCGCCAATGAAGATGCGGGCCATATCGCCGGTCTTGTACCATTTCGGTTTGCCGGGCATATCGTCGGCGATACGCACGCCGTTGATGCGGAGATTGTCGAACGTGATGCCGGAAACGGGGCGCGAATCGTCGTAGCCGGCGATCACCGACATCTCCGAGCGCGTGCCGCGGTAGTCGATATCCTTGAAGAGAACATTATAGACGCCGCGGCCCGGTGCCAAACAGTATTTCTTATTGAAGAAGATGCGGATGTTGACGAGCTGACCCTGGCGGAAATCCTCCACGCGGATATTGTCGAAAGTGATGTCGCGCACAAGATTGTTGTCGCCGCACGAGATGCCGAAACAACCCTGATAGTCGAGCTGCTTCTCGCAGTGGTCGAGGATGTCGATGTTGCGGTACGTCACATTTTCGATTGTATCGGGCCGCTCCACATTGCCGTGAAGGCCGATCATAATCGGATGGGCCACGTCGGCCCAGAGCGTGGAATTCTCCATGAGGATGTTGCGGCACCCGCCGCGGAATCCCTTGCGCGTGGCGTAGACGGTTGAGCAGTCGTCGCTGTTGCGGCAGAAAACGCCGTCGTAGCTCACGTTGCTCGAAGCGAATACGTTCATACCGTCGCCCCAGCCGTAGGAGGATATGCTCTTCACGTTGGAGATGCGCACGGAATCGCTCTCGCCTACGGGAATCTGGGTGACAATCACGCCGTCGGCCTCGACATTGCGCGAACGCCGGATTTCTATGCCGGCGCCGCGCCCTTCGGGATGGATTTCTCCGCGGCCGAAGAAACGCACGTCGCGCACGCCGTCGGCAATCAGGGTTCCGAGCACGCGGGCGCCCCCGTCGACGTAGACAGTCGTGCCGGAGGGGATGCGAAGCGTATCGCCCGGAAGGCGATGGAGCCCGGGAGCGAAATACATCAGGTCCTTATGCTTTTTCAGGTTCTTCAGCACCTTGGCCGACGGACGGTTGGTGTCGGGCGCACCGGCGAAAAGGTGGAGATTATGGAAAATGTCGCCGTTTACCTCGACGGACAGATTGCGCGGACGATCGAGTGTGAAGGTGAGGCATTTGCCATCGGCCGACGGAGTTATGCCGTAGCTGAGCGGACGCACGCGGCAGGAGTCGATGGCATCGGCCTTAAGGCAGCATACGCGCACCTCGACGGGAGCCCCGTCGAAATCGAAATATGCCATCGAGGCGAGGCGAACGTTATGGCGCGCATCGACCACCTCGTCGACCTTGACGGGATAGGTGTCGACCCCAATCCAGGGACCATCGGCCTGACGCACCTCCACGGTAAAATCGGAGGCGAGGGGCACCCCCTCGGCGGCGGGATAGGCGGTGATAGCGGCACGGGCCGGTGCGAGAGCGAGAGCCGCCAGAATGGCGGCCACTATTTTCTTCTTCATTTTTCGGTTGGAGAACGTGGAAAAGATTGGGGCGGGGCAATCGGTTGGAAAAACTTGCCCCGCCCCGGTTTAGACAAAACAGAGCTGAAACGTTTTGCCTTCAAATTATAGGGTTCAGCGATAGAGCATCAGAGTGCCCCAGCCGAGCTGGTCGTATGCGCCGGAATTGTTGCCGTAGCGGTTTTCGGGCTCGCCCACACCGCCTTCAGGACGCGCCTTGTCGGCCGCCATCTTGACGTAGCGGTAGCCGTCGCCGAAGCCCTTCTCACGCTGGTAGTGGTTGAGATAGATTTCGAAGCAAGGACGGAGAGCTCCGCGATTGTCGTCGTCGGCGAAAGTGGTCTGCACCCAACCGTGGTCGTGAGGGCGTCCGCCATTGCAGGCGCAGTCGATGCAGTAGTTGTAGGTAGCGAAGGGGATTTTATCGGCGCTCACGAGCCAGAGTCCGGTGGCGTTGTTGCGGTCGGTGCCCTGACGCAGGTTGGTGAGGGCGACGTATTCAGCCATCTTCATCAGAGCGTTGTCGTTGGCGGCGAAGAAATCGAGGTCGGGAATCTCGGGGTTGAGCTTGAAGAGCGTGTAGCTCATCTGTGCGAGGTTGGAAGCTACAGCACACGACATCATGGCATGGCCCTGGTCGCGGCCGCTTTCCTGGTTCTGGCCGATGGTTTCTCCCGAGCCGAGCGGATCGGCATGGAAACCGGGAACAAGCTTTTTGATGCTGCCGTTGCCCACGCCGCGATGGAAGTAGTTGACCACGTAGTTGACCATGTCGTTGTTCTCGCAGAGAATGCCGATGGCCAGATAAGAGGAGAGCGATACGAGGTCCCAGTTGCTCCAATAGTGCTCGTCGCACTGGCCGTGATGGCGGCGGAGGAAGTCGAGGTTACGCTCGGCCCAGACATCGAGCATCCACTGCTTGAAGGTGGCGAAATCCTGGGCGCTCCAGCCGGAATAGTCGCGCAGAATCTCGGCGGCGTTGGCGAAAGTGAAGCCCTGTGCGCCGGCACAGAGGCTCTGGTCGGAAGAACCGGTTACCTGCTTACAGGTGGCAGCCCACTCGTTGAGGATACGCACGGCGGCGTCGGCATATGCGGCCTGGTCGGTGAGTTTCCAGAGCAGGGCCATCTGCCAGGCGGAACCGGCGTCCTCAAAGGCACGACGGTAGTTTTCGGGGGTACCGCTGCCGCGATATACGATTTCCACGGGCTGTGGAGTGTAGTTTACGTTGACGCGCGAGCTGTTGGAAAGGTTGGTGAACTCGGTCTTAACTTCGGCCGGGCAGTCGGGCGATGCCAGGAGGGCTTTGACGCGGTCGAAGTCGGCCTTGTCGTACATGGCGCAGGGGTGACTGTAGGTGTAGACGCCCTCCACGTTCTTGTTCTTCTCGTTGGGGGTGAGGTCCACCTCGCCGTATTCGTTTTCCTGACACGAAGTGGCGGCAAACGAGGTGAGAACAAACAGAGATAATGCTATTTTATGAAGTTTCATCGCTATTTTATTGTGGTTTCTTTCGGGATTTCCCCGCCCGGACTCTTACCGGGCGGGGCATCCCGGGATAAGAACTTTTCAGTGAGTAATCACGTAGGTCTCCGGTTATTTCTTCACCTCGTAGGTGAGATGGTCGACGTTGGTGATATAGTCGCGGAGGTCGTCGAGACTCTTGAAAGTCTGAATCCAGTAGACTTTATAGGTCAGCGAGTTGCCGGAAGCACCCACGATGTCGGCATATTTCACGCTCAGAGTGGGGAAGGTTGCCACGGCTGTGGTGGGGAGCTTGCCACCCGTCTGCCATGCCTGCTCTGTGAAGTCGTAGATGAAGACGTGTGAGCCGTCGGAGCAAAGGTAGTCGTGGAGCCACTTGTTGTTGGTGCCGTTAAGACCTCCCTTGAAGGTTTTGCCGTCGCAGGTGGCATTGTTGGCGTCGACGGAGATGTTTCGACCGGTAACACCGGGCATATCGCGCACGTCGTCCATCTTGAAGGCGAGGATGGGATATTCGCCGGCATGGAAGTAGGCGGCAGGTTCGTAGCACTTGAAGTCCTGACGGAGTTTGCTTGTGCCGGTGGCCTCGATTGAAATGTATCCGTCGTGCCATGTGGTGCGGCTCATGTTGGCAGTGTTGTCGGCCCAGCTGAAGTGGTCGGGATTGTGGAAGAGCTCGCGGTGGAGACCGGCAGGCATCGAGAGGGTGATTTCATCGCTCTGGCCCGACTCAGGACAGATGGCGCGGATTGTCACGTCGCCGAACACGCCCTTGGTGTTGAAGGTGACTTTGCCTCCATCTACGGTGGCGATGGATTCGTCGCTCGACTCCCAGCGGAGCATCGATACGGTCGACGCAGCGGGAACGGTGGTGAAGTCGATTGTCAGACCGCGTTCGTTGATGGCGCAGAGATATCCGCTGCTCTTATCGAAGGTGCGCGAGAGCGATACGCTTTCGGGCGGAACGACCTTGTTGACGTAAATTACTTTCGATGCGCTTACGCCGGAACCGTCGAGAGTAGTGGCGGTGATGGTGACGGCGCTCTGGAGAGGTTCGGTGTTCACGCCGGTAACTACGCCCTTGGCGTCGACGGTGGCGACGGACTCGTCGGAGCTCGTCCACTTCACGGTGCGGTAGGTGGCGTTGGAGGGGAGAATGGAAGCAGAGAGCTGGAGTTGGTCGCCAACGAACAGTTCGTCGGACTCCGACGAGATTACAATCTGCTGAGCAGGCACTACGGTCTCGCTTACCACCACCTTGATAGAGGCGTTGATCGAGGAGCCGGAGCGTGCCGGATCGGGAGTTATGGAGATTACTGCGAAGCCGAAACCGGAACCGCTGACGGCGGTAATCTTACCGTTGGCGTCGACCTTCACATTCTCGGGGCTGGAGGAATTCCAGAGCACGTCGTGGAAGGTGACGTTGTCGGGCTGGAGCGAGCCCTTGAGCTGATACGACTGACCCACAATCATCGGGAGAGCCTCGGTTCCGGTCTCGTCGGTATATACGAGCTGGCTTGCCTCCTCGGGCAGAGTGAGCTGCACGGCCGAAGGATAGATCGCTTCGGTAAGCAGCGTGGTGTCATCGTCGTCGGAGCAGGCTGTGAGCGAGGCGGCTACCGCCACCACGGCCATCGAAGCCATATATTTATAGAAATTCATGATTCAGATGATATATGCGATTTGGAAAAACTTGAAAATTAGTTCACCCGGTGCTTACCAGCCGGGATTCTGGCCGAGCTGAGGATTGAGCTGGAGCTGGTCGCTCGGGAGCGGGCAGAGGTAGAGTTTCGAGGAGGTCTTCCAGGCGCTGCGGTCGGTATAGAGGATGATGCGGCCCTCGGCATCGAGCGGGTGGCCGTGGTTGGCCCAGTTGGTCTCATACCATGTTCCGGTGATGTGGATGCCGGTGAGGTCCTGGCTCATCTCCTGCGGGGCGGTGGCCCAGCGCTTGAGGTCGTCAAGGCGGAAACCTTCCATGAAGAGCTCCACGGTGCGCTCGCGGCGGATTTCTTCGCGCATGCTCAAGCCGTTGGTGCTTACGAGGCTGTTAGTGAGGTCGGGCATCGTTTTATTCACGCGCTTGCGCACTTCGTTGAGCCACTTGAGGTCGGGGTCGTCGATGCGGTTGTTGAGCTCGAACATGGCCTCAGTATAGTTGAGGTAAACTTCGGCCAGACGGAGCACGGGGAAGTCGTAGCTCTCGAAGTAGTCCTCCACATGGCGCTCGGATGCCCATTTCCAGAGCAGATAGCCGGTGGAGCTGGCGGGAGCGCCGGCCACCTTGCATTTTTCGTAGTCGTCGTCGTTCCACTTGGTGCGCCATGTGCCGTCGTTGTCGAAGTAGCGCTGGTCGGGAGCCAGAAGAGTGGTGATCATGCGGTTGTCGCGGTTGGTGTACTCGGAGTTCTTGCCGGCATAGCCCTGGAACTGCGGATTGCGCGAGCCGTTCATACTGATGGGCAGCCCGTTCTGACAGAGATACATGTCGGCCAACTTGCTGGTGGGAGCGAAGTTGAGCGATGTGGTGATGGCATGGGTGATGTTGCGGCCGGTCTTGTCGCCCATACGATGACGGCGTGCGAGAATCGTCTCCTTGTTGGCGCTCTTCTGCAGTCCGGCGGGGTTGCACTGCTCGTCCTCGAGGATGAAGAGGTAGCGGTAGCTCTGGATGCCGAGAGTGTTGTCGTAGAAGAGCTTGTAGTGGTTGGCGGTAATCACGCGCTTGGCGGCGTCAGCGGCAGTCTTGAGCAGCGAGGCGGCGCGGGCGTTGGTCGAGGTGGCGTTGGGGCCGTCGGTGTGGAACTTCTGCCATGTGCCTTCGTAGAGGGCGACGCGGCTGAGCATCGCGCGGGCGGCGTCCTTGCAGAGGCGGCCTTCGGCGGTGGGGATGTCAGGCAGGCCGCCCTCGGCCTCGATGAGGTCCTGAACGCACTGGTCGATTACCGCTCCGCGGTCGTCGCGCGGGCCGTAGAGCTTATCGGAGTCGATGTCGATAGGCTCGGTGAGCAGGGCCACATTGCCGTAGAGCTGCACGAGGTTGAAATAGCAGTAGGCGCGGAAGAACTTGGCCTCGGCCACAGGCACGCGGATGGCAGCCTGGTCGCCGAAACCGGCGGCGTTCTTGAGCAGGAGATTGCAGTAGTAGATATTCTTGTAGTTTCCGGTGTAGTTTGCGTCGGAAACGGGCACGGTGTTGGTGCCCTGGCTCCATGCGTTCACCGTCTTGGTTGCCAGAAGGTCGGAGCGGTAGTCGCTGTGGACAGCTTCGGGACTGTTGTCGAACCAGCGGCCGTGGTCCTCGAGGAAACCGTAGTACTGGTTGGCGAAGAGCTGGAAGTTCTCAGCCTTGTTCCATACCATGTTGTCGGCCATTTCAGCCTTGGGCTCGAGATCCATGCACGAGGGGAGCATGAGGCCCATGGCGGCGAGCAGACAGCCTGCGGTGATATATTGTTTTAATTTCATTGCTGATATGAGATTTTACGGTTTAGAAAGTAAGGTTCAGACCGAAGGTCCAGTTGCGGGTGAAGGGATAACGGCCCAGGCCGCCGGCATCGCGTTTGGCTTCGGGATCCCACCCGTCTTTCAGTTTTGTAGTCTCCCAGATATCCTCGCCGGTGATGTATACGCGTGCATTGGAGAGACATTTGGTGGCCTTCATCCATTTGGCGGGGAAGGTGTAGCCTACTGTAAGGTTCTTCAGGCGCAGGTAGCGGCCGTCCTGAGCGGTGAGCGACGAAGCCTGATAGTTGTACTGGTTCACGGCGTTGTCCATGATGTAGGGAGCATAGTAGGCGTCGGGGTTGTCGGGAGTCCAGGTGTTGCCCACCGATGCGTTGGAGGTATTGGTGTACCATCCGCGCAGAGGCACGGTGAAGTTGTCCTGGTTGCGGTAGATGAAGCGGTTGGCCGCTCCCTGGAACACCACGTTGACGTCGATGCCCTTCCAGTTCACCCCGAAGTTGAAGGAGTAGGAGAACTCGGGGGTGTCGCTGCCGAGGAAAATATAGTCTTTCTCGTCGAGCACGCCGTCGCCGTTTTCATCGCAGTACATGTTGTCGCCAACACGGAGGTTCTGCGGAAGGCCGATGCCGTTGTTGGGGAAGTATTTCTCCACATAGGCATTGAGCTGCTCCTCGTTCTGAATCTTGCCGGCGTAGCGAAGACCGAAGATGGAATTGAGGGGATATCCCTGCATGGTGGAGGTGTAGCCGCTCTTGAGCACGGTGGTGCCTCCGAAGTCGATGAGCTTGTTGCGGGCGAAGGTAATCGTGCCGCCTACGTGGTAGCCCCAGTCGTGGATGCGGCCGTTGTAGGTCAACTGGCCGTCGAAGCCCCAGTCCTTGAATTTGCCGGCGTTGGCCGAAGGAGCCTTGTCGCCGAGCAGGGCCGGGAAGGAGATGTTGACGAGCATGTTGTCGTTGCGCTTCTCGAAGTAGTCGATCGCACCGGTGATGGCTCCGTTGAGGAATCCGAAATCAAGACCGACGTTGATGTTCTTGATACGCTCCCACGAGCGGCTGTTGGATGCGAAGGTGCCGTTGGTGGTGATGGTGGAGAGCAGATCGCTGCCGATGTAGGCACCCTTGTTGCTCACGAGCTGGTAGAGCTGGTAGCCGTCGTAGTAGGAGATGCCGCTCTGGTTGCCCATCTCGGCGTAGCTGGCACGGAGCTTGAGGTTGCTGAGCCAGCGCACGTTGCGCAGGAACGCTTCCTGATTGATGCGCCATGCCGCCGATACGCCCCAGAAGAATCCCCAGCGCTTGTCGCTCTGGAATTTCGAAGAACCGTCGTAGCGGCCGTTGAACTCCAGGAGATAGCGGCTGTCGAAGGCGTAGTTCACGCGGAAGAAGTAGCTGAGGTTGGAGAACTGCCAGCGGTTGCCGAGGTTGCCTTTGTTGCCCTCGAAGTTGTTGATGGATACTTCGCCGGTACCGTTGGGGATTTCGATGCCCTGCATGTTGTCCTTCACGTTCACGCCGAAGCCGCGGTAGTCCTTGAACTCATACTGCACGCCGACGGTGGCCGAGAGGTCGTGCTTGTCGGCGAAGATGTGGTGGCCGTGGAGATAGCCGGTGGCCGAATAGAAGTCGGTGCGGCTGTTGGTGGCGTAGTAGTAGGGGAAGCCGTCCTTACCGGTGTTGCTCCCCATGGGGGTGTCGTTGTAGGAGTAGTACTGGATTTCGTTGCGCTCCAGATTGCGCCATGCGGATGTGGTGTTGTAACCGAGGTTCACGTTGGCGTCGAGCCAGGGGAGAATGTCGACCGCAAGGGTCTCGCTGAGGTTGAAAGCCGATACGGTGAGCTTGTTGTCGCCGCCCTCTTCCACGCGGGCCACAGGCGAGCTCCAGTCGCCCCAGATGTAAGGCTTGCCGCTCTGTGAGCGCAGTGGCAGACCGGGCATAGGAATGGAAGCCGTAAGAGCCGAGCCGATCATAGTGGGAGCAACCTGCTCCTGACGGTTGTAGGCCACCATCGATTCGAGGCGCACGCGCTTGGAGAACTGATACTGGTTGTTGAAGCGGATGTTGTAGCGCTGGTTGTTGTTGTGGCCCATCTTGAGGGTGGAACCATCATACATGTAGCCCAGCGAGATGCGATATTTGTTTTTCTCGCTGCCGCCGGAAACGGCCAGATTATGCTCGGTCGACCATGCGTCGCCGAAGAGCGAGTTGATCCAGTCGACAGAGTCGTCGAACACGAAGTCGCTGACGTCGGTGAAGCCTGCGCCGCCCCATGGGTTGGCCGAGGTGCCGTCGGGATTCTTGGCCGAGATTACGTCGAAGTAGTGGCCTTTGTACTTTTTTAGCATCTGGGCGTACATGAGCCAGTTGGCATCCTGGTTGTTGGGGTTGTTGACGTTGCCGGCGATAATCATGTCGGCCCATTCGTCGGCTGTCATGGCCTTGGCCATCATGCCCGGATGGCGCAGAGTGGCTGAACCGCTGTACTCGACCTTTACCTTGCCTTCCTGGCCCTTCTTGGTGGTGATGAGCACCACGCCGCCGGCAGCGCGCGAACCATAGATGGCGGCGGCACCGTCCTTGAGGAAGTTGATGGTCTCGATATCGTTGGCGTTGATCAGACGCAGGTCGCTGACGCTTTCAGAAGCAACGCCGTCGATGATGATAAGCGGTTCGGTGGAGTTGATCGAAGAAGCACCGCGCAGGTTCATGCTCCAGCTCTCGTCGCCGGGAGCGGAGGAAGAACGCGTGATGTTCACACCGGCCACCTGACCCTGAAGAGCCTGGAGGGGAGAGGAGAGATTGCCCTTCTCCTTGAAAGCCTTTGCGTCGACAACGGTCACGGCGCCAGAAAGAGATTCCTTCTTGGCGGTGCCGTAGCCGACGACCACAACCTCGTCGAGCATGGCCGAATCCTCGTCGAGCACAATATTCATGGCCGTCGGCTCGGCCTTGAGGTCCTTACCTTTATAACCGACATACGAGATGGCGAGCGTGGAGCCCACAGGGGCTTTCAGCGAGAAATTGCCGTCGATGTCGGTTGCGCATGCGTTGGCAGTGCCTTTCACAGCCACCGTGGCGCCGATCAGGGGCTCGCCCTGCGCATCGGTCACCGTACCGGTGATAGTGGCGGCGTTGGCCGTCGTTGCCGAAGCCTGGGCATAGGCCCGCTGAGGCAAACCCACTGTCAGAACTGCCGCCGCGAAGATTCCGCACACGAGGGCTGCCCGTGTCGAAACCGTGAGAAATCTCTTTCGCATAAGTGATTCTTTTTGGAATTAGATATTTAGGTTAAATTTATTCGTAACATTCAATGCCGCCGGGCTTACATTGCTTCAGGCAATTGCGTCGATATAGGCCCTGACGTCGCGACGCCCGAGGCGCAGGTGGTTTTCCACGGTGCGTGTCGAGAGATTCAGCTTTTCGGCGATTTCATCGATTGCCAGTTCGTCAAAGCGCGTCATACAATAAATGATACGGCGCTGCGGTGGCAGGCACTCAACCCGCTGTCGTTCCCGACGCGCTATATCTGCTGCCGAGATGGCCGATTCGAGGTCGTCGGCGAAAATGTCGGCTCCACTGAGCATTTCGGCATGTACGCCCGCTGCAATATAATGATGGCGGAGATGGTCGTTCACCAGATTGCGGGCCACGGTGAAGAGAAATGCCTTCAGCGTTTCGCCACAGAGCGGCTGGGTGTAGGTGAGCGCCTTCATCCATACGTCCTGCGTGAGGTTCTCGACCTCGGCGCGGTCGGCGATGCGACGCGAGATAAAAGCTTCGATAATTCGGTTGAATTGTCCGTATGCCTCGGCTACGAGGGCGCTGTTGGCTGCGGATACGGTCTGGTTTTCCATGGTGAATTGCAGGTGATGTTTACTCCCCGGTCTGATGGGGCGAAATCTTTGTTCACCGGCAAAATTAGACCCAATTCATGGCCTTGACAAACATTTTCAGCCGCTTTATATCCCGCTTCTTGCATTAAGACAGATGTACGAATAAACCATTGCAATTTAAGGATTTAAGAAATTGAGACTGATGGTATCATAAATTTTTGAAACTCGGCCGGAAGGCCGGTTTCTGTATTCACCCTATTTTTTCAGCGACTTCAGATAGTCGGCCGGGGTGATGCCCGTAAGGTTTTTGAAATGCCGGAAGAATGATGCGCGCGAGGAAAAACCACACATCTGGCTCATGGCCGTAAGCGTATAGCGCGATGTGTCGAGTTCGCCGACGAGACGCTTGAATTCGGCCACACGGTATTCGTTTACGTAGTCGTAATAATTCTTGTGGAGATACTGATTGAAGAGAAATGAAAGGGCGTGAGCGCTCGAGCCGATCATGGCGGCAAGATCGCCGCTCTTCAGGTCGGGATTGGTGAAAGGCCGTTCGGACTTCATGAGCCCCTCTAATTTGCGGTGGAGGCGTCGGCACTCTTCCTCGCTGAGTCGGGTTGTACGATAGCGTTTCAGTTCCACCTCGCGCGCTTTGCGGTCGGCCTCTTCGAGCAGTTCCGACTCGCGCTCCTGCATGGTCGAGGCCTCGCGGCGGTGGCGGCGATGGAGAAGATAGAAGTAGACGGCCGTGCCACCGGCGGCAAGCAGGCAAAGGAACATAATCACAGCAAGCAGATTGACCGACGGCCGGATGCGGATATCATAGCCGGTCTCGCTGGTGGGATCGCCGGCATGGCGGATGCGGAAGCGGTATTTGCCCGGAGGAAGATCGTAGTAGGAGATACGCCCGTGGCCGGTTTTCATCGTCCATGAGTCGTCGTAGCCGTCGAGCATATACTCCACCATCTGGTCCTCAGGCTGGATATAATCGAAATTGGCATGCCAGAGCGTCAGATTGTTCTCCTTGCTGTCGAGATCGATGGCGAGCAGGCGGCGCCCGCGGTGGAGCCGGCTGAACACACTCCGGCCGTTGGAAGCTATCTCCGTAAGCTCAGGCAGGCTCTTGAGCGACGCCTCGCCGCGCAGGCGGTTGAGATCGAGGCGCACCAGCCCCTGGTTGTTGCCGAGCCAAAGGTCGCCGTTCTCCCCTTTCACCGGATTGCAGAAAGTGAATACATTACTCGGCAGTCCGTCCGACAGGCTGAAGTAGCGGAGCGGTTCCTGGCCGTCGAACTGCATCAGCCCCATCTCCGAACCGATCCACAGCATCCCGTCGGCATCTTCGCTGATAAAAGTGGCCGCGCGGTTGGTGGCCGCGGAAATCCCCTGCAGGGGCGCGAATTCCGTAAGCTGAAGATTGCTGCGGCATATGTCGCCGCGGTCGGGAAGAAAATAGAGATTATGATTGCGGTCCTCGAAAATATCACGGATTTTCTGCTTATTGACGAATCCCTGCGGAAAACCATCGGTTCGAATCATGGAGCCGTCCCAGATGGCAAGACCTGTTTCGGTACAGATCCAGCCCCGATCGGTCGAATCGAAGAAGATTTCATAAATATTGCCTTGCGGCAGATGGGAATTCCTGTGGGTAAAGCATTTTGTCGATCTCAGGTCGCCTGAGGCATCGAGCCGGTAAAGTCCGCGCGATGTGCCGATCCATAGGTTGTCTGACCGGTCGGAAGCAATGACAAATACGCTCTCCCGGCTATCGAAACCGGCCCCTGGAACGAACGGTTCGAGCCTGCGGGACGACGGGTCGAACGTATACATCCCTCCGTTGTAAGTGCCTATATAGTAGCGTCCGCGCCATTTGCGAACGCAGAAAATGATATTCGACCTAATCTGCGGACTTTTGAATTCCATCATCTCGCGAGTCGAACCATCGACGTAGTAGAGGCCCTCGCGCGTGCCGATAAGCTTAACCGCTCCATCGACGGCCACAGCTCTCACAGCCCTGTGGAGGGTGGAGAATCCGCCGCCGGGCAGAGAATAGACTTCGAAAATCCGGCGCGTATAGGGGGTATAGTCGGCGCCATCCTGATAATATCCCACCCAAAGCAATCTCTTTTCGTCGACCAACACGGAATAAACTGAATTGGAGCGCAGGGCAAAATCCGGCGAAGCGCCCACCTCATAATGGCGCAGGATACCGCCATCGGGGCGGCAGACAAAAACACCTGTGCCGTCGGTGGCGGCCACGAGAGTGCCGTCTACGGCAGTGAGCCCCGTGACGATGTCGTTACCTACCTCCATCGGCTCCAGGAAGCGCTCTCCGCGCACGAGAAAAGGTCTGACTCCACCTCCGTGAGTAGCCACGAATATAGTGTCGCCTATCGACGTTACGGCCGTGGGGGTATAGGGGCCATGGCTTACGAAAGAATTAAAATGGCGCTGCGAGGCATCAAAGCGGTTGAGGCCACGCGGCGACGCCACCCAAAGATTGCCTGCAGGGGTGAGATGCATGGCCGTCAGCGAGTTGGCGTTCGACATTACGTCGGGGTCGAGAAGGAAGCGGCTGAGTTTACGGCTGTCGACATCGAGAATAAACATTCCGGCATCGGTGGCAACATACAATGTATCTCCCTTGCAGGCAAGGGCGTTGACCGACATATTAATTTTGTCGGGAAATACCGGCACCATATCCTGCATCGTCGACGATACCACGAAAAGCCCGGCCGCGTTGCCCATGAAAATTTCGTGCCGCGGCCCTTCGGCAATGGCCTTCACGCGCTTGGCATTAAGATTCTCGCCGGGTATGGGAAAACTTCGGATGTTGTTGCCGTCGAAACGGTCGAGGCCGAGACCAGTGCCGAGCCATACGTAACCGCGGGAATCCTTGAAGATGCTGTTTACAACCAGGTCGCTCAACCCGCTGTTGCTGTCGAGATGACGAAATTCACCTCTGCCGCCCAAAGCGTGGACAGCCGGAACAGTAAGAAGCAATATCAGGACAAAAATACGGACGAGTCTCAGTCCCTTCATAATCAGCATAATCGCGGGTCAAGGCAAAAGACGCCGGCAGATGAATTTCATGGTTGTAATGCCAAAGTTATCCAAATCTGCGTTTTTTTCAAATTTTTGCCGATTATTTAACATAGCTGTATCCGTTATCGCGACCCGTTCAATTGGCCGTAAGTGTGGCGCCGTCGGGGAGCGAGGGGCTGCACGTATAGCCGCCTGACGCATCGCGCTCCACGAGTATCTCGACCGGCACAGGAGATTGCAGGGTGAATTCAGGAGTCTCAAGACGCGTTCCAGCAAGAAACCACCGGTTGGCCGAGGCCATTGCCGTAGAACCGCTCATACGCAGCCCGGCCGCTTCGAGAGTGGCTTCGGGAGTGTCGGTATTGACCACCAGATATTCCCCTCCGTTTTTTTCTTTGACGAGCAGAGCCACATGGCTTCCATCTATATCTGCCTTCACAGCAGGATAATCAACAGAGGCGATGCGCGAAGGGGAATGGCTTGCCGACGGCTCGAAAACGGCCACAAACGGCCGGTTCCAAGCCTCGCCCCGCTGACGCGCAACATAGGTAAGTGTTGGCGTAGCCTTAATGTCGTAAGGCATGTCAGGTATTCTGCTGAGGCCTTCGGTCATGGGGCTTAACGCCGAGAAGACGGTGCGTTCGGGCGCTCCGGCCATCCACATGCGCATCTCAACCTGCGTGGAATCCGGGCGGTCGACAGTGAAGGTAGCACGCACGGGACTTTCGGTCGTGGCGGACCGCTTGTTGAAAAGATAGGAATAGGCTCCGAGATGGGCTCCGGCAAAAGCGAGTTCCTGAGTAAGCTGCAGCCCGAGAGAGCTCCCGTCGGGGGCGGACATCTCCATCCGCTGGCCCATATTGTGGTAAAAATAGTCGTGGAACTTGTCGCGGCCGTTGCGTCGGCGCGAGCGGAAAATGTCTACATAGAAGCCTGTGGAATCCGACGTTGCCACGATGGCGTTCATGCGCCGCTGGTCGGAAGTAGTTTCCGGCTCAAGGAAATAGAGGTCGCTGTAGGTAAACGGCACGGCTTTTCCGACACCCTCCGAACCCGACGCAGGATATAGTCCGCGCACCTCGAAAGGATGGTTGCTCTTCATAACAGGATAGGACGACACGCCGTCGACGCAGACCGTATTATGAGCCGGGAACTGACTGTAGTATTCATGGTAGTCGATACCGGAATATAGCGTCTGCCCTATTCCTCCGTCGGGTGCGAGACGCAATCCATGGCCGTAGAGCTCCATACTGATGCCGTTGGCGTGCATATGGTTGCCTTCACTGCCGTTGAGCGCAATCATGAGCGAATGGTCGGGGTGCATTCCCGTGCGCTGAACCAGCCAGGAGGCGTTGGGAGCATAGAATGTCGAGGTAACGTATGGAGAGAGATTGTCGGCCTTCACATCGGCGAGCATCTTCTCGAAGCGTCGCTTAATGTCGGACTTACCGAAGCGTCCGGCATTGCGCACCAGGCGCTCGTAGATCTGCGGCTTTACGCGATCGGGGTGCGTGTCGCCGAAAGCAATCGTGCGTGCGTCGGGCATCATGTATTGCGGATATGCCTCGGCAGCCTTGGCTATAACCGGCAGCTCTTTAACAAGGTCAATGCCCAGTTCGCGCCCTACGATGTCGGTCAGATCGGTAAAATCGTTGAGTACGACCATCGAATATCCGGCACACTCGGCCCATATGCCAGTGGCGGGGTCGTAGCCGTAGGAGGCGAGTTTTGGAAGGCTCCACTGACGGATTGAGCTGTCGTTCATCACCTTACGGATATAATGTGCGCGGCCCTTGCCGTCGGCGTAGGTGCTGTCGGGGTTAAGCAGAAGCGCTACTTTCAGTATGTAGCGAGCCTGCATGAAGTTCCAGTTGTTGTGGGGAACGCCGTTGGCCTCGATTTGGTCGGCCCATTTCTTGAAAGCGTCCTCGTAGACGGGAATCTTATCCCCATAGTTTTCAGCAAGAAACGGTTTTAGAATGGTATAGATGCCGACCATTTTGTCGAGGGCGTCCTCGTGGATAACCTCGAACGACTGGAGGCCGACAAGTGTCTGCTGGTGTCCATGGTTGAGGTCGTAAGGCTCCTTTTTATAGTAGATGCCCGTCATATAGGTGTCGAACACCCGGGCGGCCGCATCGGCGAATTTCCGCTCGCCGGTGGCATCCCAGACTCTGGCGGCAGTTTCGGCCAGACCGCCTATCTCGTTGTTGACCGAGCCTATGATGCACCCTGTGGCCGAAATCGGCGCCCATTCCATAGGTTTGCCGGGGAGCGAGTTGTTAGCGAGCCACAGACCGCGCGGGTCGTCGCTCCCGTAGGAGGTAAGGTCGGCCAGACGCGGACGGGCATAGGATGTGCCGTGGCTGCGGGCACCGTTGAGCATCACTGTAGGTGCGGGAGCAGCATCTGCCGTATCGACGCCCGCATAAAATTCACCCTTGATGAATTCCTGCGATGCGCACGTGCGCCAGTGCATCATAAGGCGCGACTCAAGCCAGTTGGGACCGCTGTCGACAAGCGCCTCAACCTTCGCGCGCCATCCGGCTATCTGCTGCGGGGTATAGGCGCTCTTTGTGGTGGACGACTCGGTTTTCTGACTCTTTTTGCGTGGCGAGGCCGACATGGCGGCGGGGAACCCGATGCCTACGGCCATAGCAAGCGCCACTACTGCTGATACGAGTTTAGTTTTCATACCCATAAATACGCTTCCGTGGGCTGCTTCACTCAACAGCCCGTTGCCCCCCACATTGCTAAATATAATTTTGATAAAATGGCTATCTAATAGTAGGGATGCACCCTGATATTCAGACAATCTGTGTAGCCAGCATATATCTTACCAAAATTTTAGGCCTCGCCGAAAACAACGGAATCGACGAGGCCAAGCCTTATAAAAATTGACGGGGGCTTTCAGATTTTATGCCGTACGGTCTGCGGGCGGCCGCCGGAGGGAATCAGCGCAGACGGATTTTCTTGCCGGGCTTAAGCTTCGATTTGGTAGTGAGGCCATTAAGCTTGCAGAGCTGGCGAACGGTGATACCATTGCGCGAGGCTATGCGGCTGAGCGTATCGCCACGGCGCACGGTGTAGTTGCGCGGACGGTTCGACACCGAGATGCCGGAGGCGTCGCTGCGGGCCGGACGGCTGGCCAGATACTGTTTGGCGTACTCCTGGTTGGCGGCGGGGTCGAAATTACGCGGACGCTTATAGGTCTGCTTGTCGAATGTATATGTGTCGGTGTGAACAGTCTGGTTGGCGAAATCGAAAATCGCGGCAGGATTGATCGGATATCCCATGAAACGGGTCTCGAAATGGAGATGTGAACCGAAGCTGCGGCCGGTATTTCCGCCAAGGGCTATGGGCTCGCCGACCTTGACGTCCTGGTCGTCTGTTACGAGGAATTTCGAAAGGTGGCCGTAGACGGTCTCAAGGCCGTTGGGATGACGGAGAATCACATAATATCCGTAGCCCTTGCGCTCGAAGTTGGTGAGACGCACGCGGCCGCTGAAAGCAGCGTAAACGGTATCGCCGGTCTGCAGCTTGAGGTCGATGCCCTTGTGCTCGCGGCGGAAGCGCGGACGATAGCCATAGGGCGATGTTACGTAGCCGGGACAAGGCATTGCGAACTCGCTTACGTCGATTACCTTGGTGTCGGGCACGGTCATACCTGTGTAGGCGTTGACGCGCTTGCTTTCCCAACCCTCGGTATAGATGTCGAGTTCGGGCTCGGCCTCATCCTTGAAAAGGTTGTCGAGGAAAGCCTGTGTATCCTTGCTTGAAATCTGGTTGCCTATGTTTTCCTGGCGGGCGATAAGATCGAGATGTTCCGATTTATGTGCGTTCGGCACGCGATATGTCTGTGCTACTGCCGAAGCTGCGGAGATTATGGCGAATGCGAAAACTGATATTGTCTTTATTGTGTTCTGAAGCATGAGTGGGGAGAGTATCTTTTTAAGCGTCTTTTTCAGGGAGTTCGTCGGTTGCGTAGATTGCAGAAATAGAAACAGGGAGATAGTCGAAAACTTCGGAGGGCGCGAAGAAACGCGCTACTTCGACAGCGGCGTTCTCCGGGGTATCGGAGGCATGAACGATGTTCATCTGGCCGCTCATGCCGAAATCGCCGCGGATGGTGCCGGGCTCGGCCTTACGCGAGTTTGTCACACCGGTCATTGCGCGGACCACGCTGACGGCGTCTACACCGCGGAGTGCGAGAACAACCACAGGGGTAACGGTCATCGAAGCGACAAGCGAGGGGAAAAACGGGCGATCGACGAGATGCGCATAGTGCTCGCGGAGAATCTTTTCATCGAGCTGCATCATTTTCATACCGGCAATTACCAGACCTTTCTGCTCGAAGCGCGCCACAACAGCGCCGCAGAGGCCTCGCTGAATGCCCGAGGGCTTCACTATCACAAGGGTTGTTTCCATGAGTATCTTTTAATTACTTCTTGCGGGCCCGGTACTCTCCATCAGGCGGGAAGCATCCGGCGCGCTGCACTGCTTATTCGGCGATAATTTTACAGGAATCACCTGATTATCAACGGCGTATATCAATCAAAACGACGTTGCCGTTTTTTCATTTCCCCCAAAGGTACAAAATTCCACGGTCGAATCGAAACTTTCTGCACATTAATTTTCTATAATTTGTATTGCAGAAGTTTGAAATAACACCATAACATATTAGAAATCAGAAATATCTGCACGCATCGGATTTTCAACATCCTGCGCGCCGATATGCAATAGTGTGCAGCCCACACGAAATGTGCAAGGCGGTGTGCGGGAATCCGGGGATTCCGATACACCGCCTTGTGAAAAGATTTTTCCTGGGAGTATTACCAGATTACAACCTGGTCTTCGGGAGCGCGGTAGAGTTTGTTACCCTCCTTGATGCCGAAGGCGTTGAAGAAGGGAACGATGTTGCGCAGGGAAACGTTCACGCGGTTCTCGGCCAGAGAGTGAACGTCGCCGATAGTGAGGTTGCGCTTCTCTTCGTCGCGGATATTGGTTGCCCAGATATTCGCATAATTGAGATAGAAGGCCTGCTCGGGAGTGAAACCGTCGATTTTAGCCTCTTCCGACTCGATGTCGACGCCTTTTTTCTTCTGAGCGTCGAGGAAGGCGGTGCGGCTGATACGCAGGCCGCCCTGGTCGGCGATATTCTCACCCATAGTGTAGGTGCCGTTGGCCATGAGGCCGGGAAGAATTTCGACGGCGTCGAACTGGGCACCGAGTTTCTTGGTCAGAGCCTCGAAAGCCTCGGTATCCTCCGGAGTCCACCAGTCGGTCATATTGCCTTTTGCATCGAAGTTGCGGCCCTGGTCGTCGAATCCGTGAGTCATTTCGTGGCCGATAACCACGCCGATGCCACCGTAGTTCTCGGCGTCGGAAGCCTCGGGATCGAAGAAAGGATTCTGCAGAATCGCGGCGGGAAACACGATTTCATTTGCCAGCGGATTGTAGTAGGCGTTGACGGTCTGGGGAGTCATGCCCCATTCGGTCTTGTCGACGGGCTTGCCCCACTTGGAGAGTTCCTCCTTCTGATGCCACATGCCGGCGTTGTGAACGTTCTCATAATAGCTCTTGGCAGGATCGATTTCCATTGCGGAGTAGTCCTTCCACTTGTCGGGATAGCCGATCTTCACGGTGAAGTTGTTGAGCTTCTCGATAGCGCGGAGCTTGGTCTCATCGGTCATCCAGGGGAGATTGATGATGTGCTTGCCGAGCGACACCTTGAGGTTGCCCACAAGGTCGAGCATCTTCTGCTTGGAGGTTTCGGGGAAGTGCTTCTCTACATAGAGGCGGCCGATAGCCTCGCCCATATAGCTGTCGGGCACACCGAGAGCGCGCTTCCAGCGCGGACGCTGCTGCTGCACACCCGAGCGCACTTTGGCAAACTCAAACGAAGTGTCGGTGAACTTGTCGCTCAGATAGGGAGCTGCCTGGGCCACATATTTCCAGAGGTAGTAGTCCTTGATTTCGCGGTCGGACAGGGTGGCAAGCAGATTGTCGGCCTGCTTCATTCCCTTGGGCTCGGTGAGGATGAACTGCTGGGGAGTCTCGATGTCCATGGTCTCGACGAAGAAGCGGTCCCACTGGATATGCGGGTAGTCGGCCTTGAGCTGGTCGAGCGTGCGGGGATTGTACATGGCGGGGATATTGCGGCTCTCCTCGCGGGTGAGGGCGGAGTCGGCGATTGCCGTCTCTATCTTCAAGACGTTCTCCATGATGCGCTTTGCGTCTTTCTTCTTGAAGCCGGCGTTGACCATCTGGTCGACGATAAGCTTTTTGTATGCGTTGCGGATCTTTAGAGTCTCCTTGTCGTTGTTCAGGTAGTAGTCGCGGTCGCCCAGGCCCATCGAGCCGCCGGAAACGTACATGGCGTAGCGGTTAGAGTCGGCCATATCCTCCATGGGACCGGCTCCGAAGAAGGGGCTTGAATAATATTTGTGCATCCACAGCAGCAGGTCGGCCATCCCTTCGGGCGTAGTGCTCTCGATTTTGCGGAGATCGGCCTGGATGGGAGCGGCACCCTCGGCGTTGCGGCGCACGGAGTCCATGCCCTGCGAGTAGAGGGTCCAGATTTTGAAGGCGTTGGTGCCGGGTTCGGGATTGGTGGCGCCCAGATTGAGCACGATTTCCTTCACCTGGTTCTCGGCGGAGTCGTTGAGGATGTTGAACACGCCGTAGCGTGCGTACTCGGCTGTGAGGGGGTGAGCCTTCAGCCAGCCGTTGTTCACGTGGTGATAGAAGTCGTCGCCGGCGGGAACGGAATTGTCGATATATGCCGGATTGACGCTTTTAAGATGTTCGGTTGCCATAGCGTTGACCGAAGTAGCGGCGATGGCTGCGAAAGCCAGAGCCAAATGGTTGAATTTCATCTTATATTGATATTAAATAACTGTTCAGGATGATTTACACTGTACCGGTCTATTTTCTTATGATGGTTTCGTTTGAAACAGGAAGCGATGCCTCCGAATATATCGGACGCAACGACGGGGCGAAAGGTTGCACCCGCCGGCAGATTTTTCCGCATAGGCGGGGAATTCTTTCAGACGTTGAAACGGAAGTGCATGATGTCGCCATCCTGCACGATGTATTCCTTACCCTCGACGCCGAGTTTACCGGCTTCCTTTACTCCCTGCTCTCCCCCGAGGCCCACATAATCGTCGTATTTTATGACCTCGGCACGGATGAATCCCTTCTCGAAGTCTGTATGAATGATTCCGGCACACTGCGGAGCTTTCGATCCACGCATGAACGTCCAGGCGCGCACTTCGTCGGCTCCGGCGGTGAAGAAAGTCTGGAGATTGAGCAACGCGTAAGCCGAACGGATCAGTCGGGCCACACCCGATTCCTCCAGACCGATCTCATTGAGGAATTCCTGACGCTCCTCATAGGTGTCGAGTTCGGCGATGTCGGCTTCGGTCTGAGCAGCTACAATAAGCAGCTGTGCGTTCTCTTCCTTGATGGCCTCGCGCACAGCATCGACATAGGCGTTGCCGCTTACGGCCGAAGCGTCGTCGACGTTGCATACGTAGAGCACGGGCTTGTCGGTGAGCAGGAAGAGCTCGCGGGCATATTTCCGCTCGTCGGGGGTATCGAGCACCACCGAGCGTGCGGGTTTGCCCTGATCCAGAGCTTCCTTGAACCTGCAGAGCACCTCATATTGCATTTTGGCAACTTTGTCGCCCCCCGTCTGAGCCTGCTTCTGAGTGCGGGCGATGCGACCCTCGATGGTCTCCAGGTCCTTGAGCTGGAGCTCGTAGTCTATTATCTCCTTGTCGCGCACGGGATCGACGGTGCCGTCGACGTGGGTGATGTTGTCGTCGTCGAAGCAGCGGAGCACGTGGATTATGGCATCCGTCTCGCGGATGTTTGCCAGAAACTTGTTGCCCAGCCCCTCGCCTTTGCTCGCGCCCTTCACCAGGCCGGCTATATCGACAATCTCGACAGTGGCTGGAACGACGCTGCGCGGCTGGCACATCTCAACCAGGCGGTTAAGACGTTCGTCGGGCACGGTAATCACGCCCACATTGGGTTCTATCGTACAGAAAGGGAAATTGGCCGACTGCGCTTTCGCGTTGGAAAGGCAGTTGAACAGTGTCGACTTGCCCACATTGGGAAGTCCGACAATTCCGCATTGCAATGCCATGATGCTATATCGTATGCTATGTTATATGTGTAAATTTTTTGTTGTCGGACTGCAAAGTTACGCAAAAATCGCGGGTTTTACGTACCTTTGCAACTGCAAACCAACCGAAAGAACGTAAAATTTCCATCAGATGAATATCGCAATTGTAGGAACCGGCTATGTCGGACTGGTATCCGGCACATGCTTCGCCGAGATGGGCGTAAACGTAACCTGCGTCGACATTGACAAAGAAAAAATCGCGCGGCTGAAGCGTGGAGAGGTACCCATCTATGAGCCCGGGCTCGACGAGATGGTGCTCCGCAACCACCGCGAGGGTCGCCTCAACTTTTCGACCGACCTGGCCGAGGTAATCGACGACGTGGAAGTTGTTTTCAGCGCCGTAGGCACTCCTCCCGACGAAGACGGTAGCGCCGACCTGAAATATGTGCTTGAAGTTGCCCGCACATTCGGCCGCAACATCAACAAGTACACTCTGCTCGTTACGAAATCCACCGTACCCGTCGGCACAGCCGCCAAGGTAAAGGCCGCAGTGGCCGAGGAGCTTGCAAAGCGCGGCGCCGAAGTGCCCTTCGACGTGGCTTCCAACCCCGAATTCCTCAAAGAGGGCGCGGCCATCAAGGACTTCATGAGCCCCGACCGTGTGGTTGTGGGCGTAGAGAGCGACCGCGCCTGCGAACTGATGAGCCGTCTGTACCGCCCCTTCCTACTCAATAACTTCCGCGTAATCTTCACCGACATCCCCTCGGCCGAAATGATAAAATACGCCGCCAACTCGATGCTCGCCACGCGCATATCGTTCATGAACGACATCGCCAACCTCTGCGAACTCGTGGGCGCCGACGTCAACATGGTGCGCAAGGGCATCGGCTCCGACTCGCGTATCGGTTCGAAATTCCTCTATCCCGGCTGCGGCTACGGGGGCAGCTGCTTCCCCAAGGATGTCAAGGCTCTGATCAAGACCGCCGAGAAGCGGGGCTACAAAATGCGCGTACTTTCGGCCGTCGAGGAGGTCAACGACCGCCAGAAATCCATCGTCTTCGAAAAGCTCGTGCGCCATCTCGGCGGAGTCGAGGCTCTCAAAGGGAAGAAAATCGCTATCTGGGGTCTCGCCTTCAAGCCCGAGACCGACGACATGCGCGAGGCGACGTCGCTCGTCACCATGCGCCTGCTCACCGAGGCCGGTGCCACCGTGCGTGTGTTCGACCCCGTGGCGATGGACGAATGCCGACGCCGCGTGGGCGACGCCGTGGAGTATGCCAAGGATATGTACGACTGCGTACTTGATGCCGACGCCCTGCTGATGCTCACCGAGTGGAAGCAGTTCCGTCTCCCATCGTGGGGCGTAATCATCCGCTCGATGAAGCGCCCGCTCGTAATCGACGGCCGCAACATCTACGACCCTGCCGACATGGAGGCCCAGGGACTCGAATACAGCTGCATCGGACGCTGACCCCATCCCCCATGGTTCCCGCACACATTAATATATCAATATATAGGTAATCATTAGGTCTGCCAGCATGCGCGATTCCCGCGACATAAACCTGATGTACGTAAAAGGCATCGGACCCGCCAAGGCCAAGCTCCTCAAGGAGGAACTTGGCCTGGCGAGCGTCTACGACCTTCTCCATCACTTCCCCACCCACTATGTGGACCGCTCGCAGATCTACCGCATCGCCGACTTTGAAGGGGAGATGCAGGCGGCCGTGCAGGTGCGCGGCCGCTTCGTCAGCTTCTCCACGCAGGGCGAAGGGGCACGCATGCGCCTGATCGGCCTCTTCACCGACGGCTCGGCCACGATGGAAGTTGTGTGGTTCCAGCGCATCAAATATATCCGCGAGGCCTACCATACGGCCACGGAATACGTGCTCTTCGGCCGCCCGCAACTTTTCAACCACCGCTGGAGCATGGTTCACCCCGAAGTCGACGCACCGGAGTCGGCCGGAGCCTCGCAGGGGCTGCGCGGCGTATATCCGCTCACCGAAAAGCTGCGCAACAGGGGAATCTCCACACGCACGATGTTCAACTGGGTTCAGAATGCGCTGAAAGCCTTCCCCGACATCGCCGAGACTTTGCCTGAAAACCTCCGCAGCCGCTACAATCTGATGGGAGCGGCGCAGGCGATGCACACGGTCCATAACCCTTCTGGCCACGCTGAACTTCAGCGCGCACGCGAGCGCCTGAAATTCGAGGAACTCTTTTTCCTCCAGCTGAACATACGCCGCTATGCCATGCGGCGCAAGCAGGAACTGATGGGATTCCGCTTCCCGCGTATCGGCAAGTTTTTCAACGATTTCTATTCCCAGATTCTCCCCTTCCCGCTCACAGGCGCCCAGAAACGCGTAATCCGCGAGATACGCGCCGACGTCGACACCGGACGCCAGATGAACCGTCTCGTGCAGGGCGACGTCGGCTCGGGCAAGACGATAGTGGCCCTCATGGCCATGCTGATGGCGCTCGACAACGGCTGTCAGGCCTGCCTGATGGCTCCAACCGAGATTCTTGCCACCCAGCATTACGAATCGCTGCGCGCGCTGGCCGCCCCGATAGGCATAAACGTTCGGCTACTCACGGGCTCCACGCGTAAAAAAGAACGCGACAATATTCTGGCGATGCTCGCCGACGGCTCGCTGCATATACTTATCGGCACCCATGCGCTGATCGAAGACTCCGTGCAGTTCCGCAATCTCGGCATGGTAGTCATCGACGAGCAGCACCGCTTCGGAGTGATGCAGCGCGCACGCCTCTGGAGCAAAAATTCCATCGCGCCCCATGTGCTGGTGATGACCGCCACGCCGATTCCGCGCACTCTGGCGATGACCGTCTACGGCGACCTCGACGTATCCGTAATCGACGAACTGCCGCCGGGCCGCAAGCCCGTGACCACCCTGCTGCGCTACGACGACCAGCGTTTCAGCGTATACAGTGCCATCGGCCGTGAGCTGGCAAAAGGGAGGCAAGCCTATATCGTCTACCCCCTCATCCAGGAGAACGAGAAACTCGACCTCCGCAGCCTTGAGGAGGGGTACGAACTGATTCGCGACACATTTCCACACTATCGCGTGGCCTACGTGCACGGCCGCATGAAACCCTCCGAGAAAGATTTCCAGATGCAGCTTTTCGCCTCGCACGAAGCCGACATTCTCGTAGCCACCACCGTAATCGAGGTTGGAGTCAACGTGCCCAACGCCTCGATGATGCTCATAGAGAACGCCGAGCGCTTCGGCCTGTCGCAGCTCCATCAGCTTCGCGGGCGCGTGGGCCGCGGTGCCGATCAGAGCTACTGCGTGCTCATGTCGAAGAGAAAAATCGCCACCGAGACCCGCAAACGCCTTGAACTGATGACCGCCACCACCGACGGCTTTGTAATAGCCGAGGCCGACATGAAGATGCGCGGCCCCGGCGACATCGAGGGGACAATGCAGAGCGGAATCCCCTTCAACCTCCGGATTGCCAGCCTCGCCTCCGACGGCCAGCTCGTGCAGCTCGCCCGAAATGCCGCATCGGAGATACTTGAGGCGGACCCAACTCTCTCCTCACCCCCATCCCTGCCACTGGCCCGCGAAGTCTCGCTCCGCTTCCCCCGACAGGTCGACTTCTCCAGAATTTCCTGAAGTCAGCCCGCGCTTCGCTTTTTTACTTGCCAGTTTCCCCGAATACACCTATCTTTACACTCATCGAAACAGTTTACTCATTCTATTTTGCCTTATGCCGTCATATAAGATCGCCGCGGTAATGCGTTCCGGAGTTTATTCGCCCAACCATATCGGCAACGACGCCACAATTCTCAACACTGTGGCCGACCAACTGCGCAAGCGCGGCTGCGAAGTACACATCTATTCCGAGGAACAGTTTGTGGCAAGCAGAATCGATGAGCCGGTGATTATAAATATGTGTCGCGAGCGAACCTCGATAGATAAACTGCAACGGCTTGAATCGGAGGGACGACTCGTAATCAACTCGGGCCATGGAATCGAGAACTGCATCCGCGAGCGCCAGGCCCGCATACTTATCGGTTCCGGGCTTCCCTACCCGGAAAGTATTATTGTAGATACCAACGAGGCCGTAGAGCGCCGTCTGCGCGAGGCTGGCATGGGCCAGTGCTGGATAAAACGAGCCGACTTCCACTCGCAGCACGCTGAGGACGTAAGCTATGTGCGCACACCCGAGGAAGCGCAGGATGTGCTTCAGGAATATTTCCTGCGCGGATTCCGTCGCGCAGTGATTTCCCGCCACCTGCCGGGACAGCTCGTAAAATTCTATGGCGTTGCCGACACGGATTTCTTCCACCGGTTCCGTCCATACGAACCCTTCGACGCCTCAGAGCCATCGCTTCCGGAAAACATCGACGTAGAGCGAACACTTAAGGAGATCTGCGCCCGGGGGGCACGAGAACTGAATCTGATGGTCTACGGCGGCGAATGCATCCAGGATGCCTCCGGCCGGCTGCACATTATCGACTTCAACGACTGGCCCAGCTTCGCGCCCTGTAGGCCGGCGGCCGCAAAAGCCATTGCCAAGGCCGTTCTCGCCGCTGCCAAAGTCCGCGACCACTGATTTCCCCTGCTCCCAACATCTTTTTCTTCCTCCTCACATCAGCCCTATTGGCCGCATTTATCTGCCTTATTGGCTCTATTTGCCCTATTTGCATTTATTAACTATATAATACCCATAAATAGCCTCATATACTTATTTTAACTTATTTCGCCGTAATTTGAGCCTCTTTTGCAAATTTCAACATATTTTACGCTTAAAAAATTTTTACATTCCAATCTTTGCCCGTACCTTTGACGCCGTTATCGCAACACACCAGTCGCACACACATCTCTCCCTCCCGAATTAACCCAAAAACACCACACACAACTAAAAACACATGGAAAAAATTCTCAAAGCCGAAGGTAAGCTCGGCGTCCTCGTGGTCGGCCTCGGCGCCGTATCAAGCACATTCATAACAGGCGTACTGATGACCCGCAAAGGTCTCGCAAAGCCCGTAGGGTCGATGACGCAGTACGACGTGATGCGCGTAGGCGAAGGCGCCGACAAGAAATACCTCAAATACAACCAGATAGTTCCCCTGGCCGACCTGAACGACATCGTATTCGGCGCATGGGACGTCTACCCCGCCAACGCTTTCGAGTCGGCAGTAAACTGCGAAGTGCTCAAAGCCAAGGACATACTCCCCGTAAAAGATGAGCTCGAGAAAATCGTGCCCATGAAAGCTGCTTTCGATCATAACTACGCCAAGCGTCTCGACGGCGACAACGTGAAAACCTGCACCTCGCGCTGGGACATGACCGAGCAGATCCGCCAGGACATCCGCGACTTCAAGAAGCGCACCGGCGTGGACCGCGTGGTAGTGCTCTGGGCCGCTTCCACCGAGGTTTACGTGCCCGTCGACAAGGAGGTTCACTACACCCTCGACCAACTCGAAAAGGCGATGAAAGCCGACGACCGCGCGCGCATCGCCCCCTCGATGTGCTACGCCTACGCCGCCCTCTCCGAAGGCTGCCCCTTCATAATGGGAGCGCCCAACACCACCGTCGACATCCCCGCAATGTGGGAGCTGGCAGAGAAGACCCACATGCCTATCGCCGGCAAAGACTTCAAGACCGGCCAGACGCTCGTTAAGTCGGGCTTCGCCCCCATCATCGGCACACGCTGCCTCGGCCTGGCCGGATGGTTCTCCACCAACATTCTGGGCAACCGCGACGGCCTTGTGCTCGACGAGCCCGACAACTTCCGCACCAAGGAGGTATCGAAACTCTCCACCCTTGAGTCGATTCTCGTGCCCGAGAAGCAGCCCGACCTCTACACCGACTACTACCATAAGGTGCGCATCAACTACTACCCCCCGCGCAACGACAACAAAGAGGGCTGGGACAACATCGACATCTTCGGCTGGATGGGCTACCCCATGCAGATAAAGATCAACTTCCTCTGCCGCGACTCCATTCTGGCCGCTCCGCTCTGCCTCGACCTCGTATTGCTCAGCGACCTGGCCGCGCGCAAAGGCCGCTACGGCATCCAGCGCTTCCTCAGCTTCTTCCTCAAGAGCCCGATGCACGACTACACGCAGGACGAGGTGCCCGTAAACAACCTCTTCGAGCAGTATACCATGCTGAAAAACGCCATCCGCGAGATGGGAGGATATCCTGCCGACGAGCCCATCGACTAACGAGGACGCGCCATAACGGCTCATCTGCGGTGTCGCCTAAGGGATTCTGACAACGTCCCCACCATCCGGATAAGACTGAACTCATATCCTTTATCTTATTTCGAGCGCCTCCGGCCGCGGGTCGGGGGCGTTTTTCTATCCGGCTTTCGCATTCGGCAAAAAATTATTAACTTTGCAGGTTGAAATTCTGAAGTAAGTCAACATGCAGAACATCCGTAACATCGCCATCATAGCCCACGTGGACCACGGCAAGACCACGCTGGTCGATAAAATGCTGCTCGCCGGAAATCTTTTCCGCGAAAACCAGAACGCCGGCGAACTCATTCTCGACAACAACGACCTCGAGCGCGAGCGCGGCATAACGATTCTCTCGAAGAACGTTTCCATCAACTACAAGGATACCAAAATCAACATCATAGACACTCCGGGCCACGCCGACTTCGGCGGCGAGGTGGAGCGCGTGCTCAATATGGCCGACGGCTGTCTGCTGCTGGTCGACGCCTTCGAGGGCCCGATGCCCCAGACGCGTTTCGTGCTCCAGAAAGCCATCCAGATGGGTCTGAAGCCCGTAGTGGTAATCAACAAGGTCGACAAACCCAACTGCCGCCCCGACGAGGTGCAGGAGATGGTGTTCGACCTGATGTTCAACCTCGACGCTACAGAGGACCAGCTCGACTTCCCCACCATCTACGGCTCGGCCAAAAACGGATGGATGAGCACCGACTGGAGCAAGCCCACCGACAATATCACCCCACTTCTCGATACAATCCTCGAACACATCCCCGCTCCCACCACCTACGAGGGCGAGCCCCAGATGCTCATCACGTCGCTCGACTACTCCAACTATGTGGGCCGTATTGCCGTAGGACGCGTTCACCGCGGCACCATCCGCGAGGGGATGGAAATCGGCCTGTGCAAGCGCGACGGCTCCGTAGTGCGCCAGCGCGTAAAAGAGCTCCACACATTCGAAGGAATGGGCCGTAAGAAAGTAAGCGAGGTCGCTTCGGGCGATATCTGCGCCATCGTCGGCCTCGACAATTTCGAGATTGGCGATACAGTGACCACAGTCGACAATCCCGAGCCCCTGCCGCGCATCGCCATCGACGAACCCACCATGTCGATGACCTTTACCATCAATGATTCCCCCTTCTTCGGGAAGGACGGCAAATACGTCACCTCACGCCATATTCAGGACCGCCTCACCCGCGAACTCGACAAGAACCTCGCCCTGCGCGTGGAGCGTACAGAGCGAGAGGACGCCTGGAACGTGTTCGGCCGCGGCGTGCTCCATCTCTCGGTGCTGATCGAGACCATGCGCCGCGAGGGCTACGAGCTCCAGGTAGGCCAGCCGCAGGTTATCGTCAAGGAGATCGACGGAGTGAAGTGCGAGCCTGTGGAGATGCTCACAATCAACGTAACCGAGGAATACGCCTCGAAGATGATTGACCTCGTGACGCGCCGCAAGGGCGAGATGCTCTCGATGAGCACCCAGGCCGACCGCGTGCACATGGAGTTCCAGATCCCCTCGCGCGGCATCATCGGCCTGCGCAACAACGTGCTCACCGGCTCGGCCGGCGAGGCAATCATGGCCCACCGCTTCCTTGAATACCAGCCCTGGAAGGGCGACATCGAGCGCCGTACCAACGGCTCGCTCATCGCCATGGAGGCCGGTACGGCCTACGCCTACGCCATCGACAAGCTCCAGGACCGCGGCCGCTTCTTCATCTTCCCCCAGGAAGAGGTTTACGCCGGCCAGGTGGTCGGTGAGTCGGCTAAGGACAAGGACATCGTAATCAACGTGACCAAATCCAAGAAACTCACCAACATGCGCGCCTCAGGCGCCGACGAAAAGGCAAAAATCGTGCCTCCCGTAGTGTTCAGCCTCGAGGAAGCTCTCGAATACATCAAGGAAGACGAATATGTCGAGGTAACTCCCAACCATCTCCGCATCCGCAAGATTATCCTCGACGAGCTCGAGCGCAAACGCGCCAACAAGGTCTAAACCGGCCCACCGGCTCCGCGACAACACAATATTATATAGTAAAACCAGACACAACTCCCCATCGCAATGGCCAAGCCCTCGATTCCCAAAGGTACGCGCGACTTCTCTCCCGCCGAAATGGCGCGCCGCAATTATATCTTCAACACCATACGCGACGTGTTCGGCCTCTTCGGCTACAACCCCATCGAGACTCCCGCTATGGAGAATCTATCCACCCTGATGGGAAAATACGGCGAAGAGGGCGACAAGCTTCTCTTCAAGATTCTCAACTCCGGCGACTTTCTGCGCGGCGTCGACCAGCAGCTGATTGCCGACGGCAATTGTCCGCGCCTGGCCACACAGCTCTGCGAGAAGGGGTTGCGCTATGATCTCACAGTGCCTTTCGCACGCTATGTGGTGCAGCACCGCGACCAGCTCCAGCTCCCATTCCGCCGCTACCAGATTCAGCCGGTATGGCGCGCCGACCGCCCGCAGAAGGGGCGCTACAGAGAGTTCTACCAGTGCGACGCCGACGTAGTCGGCTCCGACTCGCTGGTCAACGAAATCGAACTGCTGCAGCTTATCGACGAGGTGTTCCGCCGCCTGCGCATCCGTATCACCATCAAGGTGAACAACCGCAAGGTGCTCGCCGGAATCGCCGAACTTATCGGAGCCCCGGATAAAATCGTCGACATCACCGTGGCCATCGACAAAATCGACAAAATCGGCATCGACAACGTCAACGCCGAGCTGCGCGAGCGCGGCCTCTCCGACGAGGCCGTGGCCGCCCTCCAGCCTATCCTCACCATCGACGGAACCCTCCAGGAGCGCCTCGCCAAACTCGACGAACTGCTCGCCACGAGCGAGACAGGCCGTCTGGGCGTAGCCGAGCTACGCGAAGTGACCGACGGCGTTACCGCCCTGGGGCTTGAAGCTGAGCTTGACCTCGACGTATCGCTCGCCCGCGGTCTCAACTATTATACAGGCACCATCATCGAGGTGAAGGCACGCGACGTGGAAATCGGCAGCATAACCGGCGGTGGACGCTACGACAACCTCACGGGCGTGTTCGGCATGCCGGGCCTTTCCGGCGTAGGCATTTCCTTCGGTGCCGACCGCATCTACGACGTGCTCAACGCGCTCGACCTCTACCCCTCGGCCGCCACGACTTCCACCCGCGTGATGTTCACCAACTTCGGCGCCGCCGAAGCCGCGGCCTCCATGAAAATCATCAAGGAACTGCGCGCTGCCGGCATAGCAGCCGAAATCTATCCCGACGCAGCCAAGATGAAGAAGCAGATGGCCTACGCCAACGCAATGGCTATCCCCTACGTCGCGATGGTCGGCGAGAGCGAGATGGCCTCCGGCAAACTCGCCCTGAAATGTATGGCCACCGGCGAGCAGAAGCTGCTCACACCCGCCGAGGCAGTCGAGGCCCTCAAGGCCTGACGGCCGCCATCTTCCGATTCGATAAAACGCTAATTTCAAGATAAGCAACGTGAAAAAAACGCTTAAACTCTTTCTCCTCGCCCTCGTAGCTCTCTGCGCCGCCATCCCGGCCCGCGCCGAATTCCGGTGGGGACCCACGGCCGGTATAGCCATCACTAATCTCAAGTTCAAGCAGGACCTCGTGGCCGTAGACCAGGGCGTAGGCCCCGTATTGGGCGTGCAGGGCGAGATGATGTTTCCCGGCATCGGCTTCGGCATCGACATAGGCGCGATGTATGCCATGCAGGGCGCCACGCTCAACCTCGGCCAGTGGGAGATGTTCCGCGCCGACGGCTACGGCAAGGAGCGCACCTACCTCCATACCCTCCAGATTCCCATCTCGTTGCGCTTCAAGTGGACGCGTCTCAATGGTCTGGAGGACTGGGTGGCACCCTACGCATTCGGTGGCCCGGTGTTCAACCTCACCGTGGCCCACAACTCGCTCGACGCCCTCAACTACGCCAGCGCCATAGGTATGCAGGCCGGTCTCGGCTTCGAAATCCACCGCAACTGGCAGATTCAGGCCTCCTACACCTGGGGACTCACCTACTCGGTGAAGTTCGCCAAGCTCCTCGACTACTCCGCCCGCGAAAAATACTGGACCGTCCGCGCAGTTTACTTCTTCTAATCGAGATTTATCCTGATTAATCTCCATTAAGCCCGATTATCCGGATTAATCCCGAAAAATCCTGATTTCGGTTGAGTGTAAACCGTTTTTGATTCGAAATAAGCATTGTAGGCCCTCGAAAACACGAGGTCGTCTGCAATGCTTTTCTTTTTGAACCGAAAATCAACTACCTAACAATCTATCTTTTTATGAGAAAACTGTTTACACTCATGGCATGCGCAGCCCTCACCGCCGGCTCCGCATTTGCCGACATCAAAATCGGGGAAACCACCTACTCGACCTTAAAAGACGCTGTCGCCGCCGTTGCCGACGGCCAGACAATCCTAATCTCCGGAGAAGCCTTATGTTCCGACCGCGCCATCACTACTAAAGACAACATTTCCTTCTCAATTGAAGGCGAAGGTACCGATGCGGTTGTAAGTTGTACAAAACGCGGCACCCAGGTTCTTCTCTGTAATCAGGGAGGCACCACTATAAATGTGAAAAACGTAACTTTCGACGGCGGCAACCGCGAATGGGATACAAACGCCGTAGTAGCCGCAGAAAAAGGCACCATGAATTTCGAGAATGTCACGTTCAAGAACTTCACCATCAACATGAAGGCTGATGCAGACAAGACAAACGCATCCAAGAACTGCATCTTTACCTCCAAGAACACCGGCAATTATACTCTTACCAACGTTACGCTCGACAACTGCGTGGTAGCCGACGGTTTTGCCACCGCCTATACCAACCGCAACAACGGCCTTACCATCTCCGGCAATAATCCCGGCCTCTCCGTCTATCCCGACGGCGTGGCCTTCCAGGCCAACAACCTCACCAACACCACCGCCATCGACGTATATCTTACTAAGATAACTCTCGACAAGACCGTCGTAACCGGCTATACCGACCTCACCAAATTCAACTTCATCGGCGCAGCCGAGGGTTGTGGTGTGGAAGCCAACGGCAGCAACCTCGTATATGCCAAGCAGAGCTACGTCGCCATGATTGGCGAGACGGGCTACAAAACCATCTCCGAAGCCCTCACAGCTGCTGTTGTAGCTGTAGAAGAAGGCCAGCAGACCGTTGTCAGTGTGCTCGACAACTGCCAGACTGCCTCACGCTTCCTCCCCAACCAGGAAATTGACTTCAACATCCTTGTAGAAGCAACCGGCGAAGCAAAAACCATCACCCGCTTCAACGGCTCCAACAACAATACGATGTTCGAGCTCAACAACAACTGCGGCGTCTCCACCCTCACCCTCCGCAACCTCATCCTCAAGAATGAAAGCACCACCGTAACCAACAGCATGATTGCCGTTCAGAAAGGCACGGTAGTTCTGGATAAGGTAACTGCAGAATATGCCACTACAAACGGCTCCCTTATTAACATTAAAGAGACCGGCTGGCTTTATCTTACCGACTCCAAGACAGGCAACGTATTCGTCAACACCAACGGCCACCTCCACCTCTCCGGCGACAATACCATCACCATCGAGCTCGCCGCTGTAAGCGGCGCTAAATTCGCCCGCATCCAGGTGGAAGGCGCCATGACCAACACAACGCCCATCGCTATCAGCTGCGCCGACATGGCCGGCTACGTAGGCAAGACCCTCGTGACCGTTGCAGAAGGTGTGGAGGCTGACCCCTCGAAATTCGCGCTGCCCACAGGATATGAATTCTCCGCCGTAGAAGGTGGTCTCGCAGTAGCCCTGACGAAGCCCGGCGTGCCCGCTCTCGCTATCGATGAAGCTACCAAGACCGTAACCGTAACCGCCGAAGAGGGCTGCACCGTATGGTATCAGGTAAGCGATAACCCCGCCGCTGCCGCCATGCAGGCTTTCAGCGTGCTCACTGCCGAGGAGACAGCCGCCATCGAGGCCGACGACACCTGGACAAATTCGGGCTTGCAGGAATACACCGTGACCGTTGAAAACGGGAAGAACTACGCTTTCGCCGCCGTGCCGGCCGGAATGACACCTTCCATGACCCATAGCGACGCCACTGGCGTTTCTGTAAGCGCCACCGGCGTTATCACCGGCGTTGAAGGTGTAGAAGCTGATGCTGATATCAACGCACCCGTTGAATACTTCAACCTTCAGGGGCAGCCCGTGGCCAACCCCTCCAACGGCATCTATATCCGCCGCCAGGGCTCGAAAGTTGCCAAGGTAATTATCCGCTGAATTGCGCACATTCCCAGGTTTCCAATATAGATTTACATACTCGAGACACCATCCTGTCTCCCACACTATCGCAAGGGCGATGCCGCGGCACATTCCGCAGCATCGTCCTTGCTGCATCCCGCCTCTTCCACCCTTTATCAGGATGTCAACTTAAATAACTATCTTTGTAAACATAATCAGTAAACAGTAAACTTAAACGACCTTTATCTGTCAACCATTTTTAGGAAAAGACATGCAATTCGCATAAAATTGCCCCATTTATCATATTTTAACAGTGGGGGGGTAATTTTTAGCCTTTTATTCTTAATTTTGTCTTAAAGTTCAAATCAGAACAATTTGCCTTGAATCTATTTATACTTCTATAACCTATCTAACTGCCTAAAAATTAATGAAAAGACATTTTTACGCTGTTGCAATAGCGGTACTCGCTATTGCATCTTCTGCCACGGCATACGACGGCGTGACTTGGGACAAAACCTGGAGCAATGACTCCAAAACACTCACAGCCGCTACCGAGGCAAAAGCCGCCGACTGGATGACTGACCTCCCCGACAACATGTTTGTGGCCCACGTATCCATTCCCGGCACCCACGACTCCGCCACCGGCGGTAATTCCGTCTCGGCCTTTTCCGAAGCTCAGGAAGCCGAAATTCCCGAAATGATGACCCGCGGTATACGCGCCTGGGACTTCCGTCCGGGTCTGCGAAACGGTCAGGCATGGTGCTATCACGGCACCGAGGCAACAAACACCTCGTTTGCCGACGCCATGAAGATGCTTACCGACTTCCTGGCAGCCCATCCGAATGAGTTCTTTGTTATTCACCTGTTTAAGGGGAACCTCGGTGACTCAGATACCGCCGACCAGCAGACGCTAAACGCCAGAATCAACGAAATCATCAACACCGGCAATCTGGCAAAATATTTCGTTGACTTCCGTCCCGATCTCAAGGTAGGCGATGTCCGTGGTCAGATTGTCATTTTCCGCCGCGACCGCTTCTATTATGTCGACCTACCCAAGGCAGCCTATATCGATGGCTGGCACAAAGGCTTTGAGAACGGAAACGGTCTGACAATCTACAACGCATCCGATGCGACCAAGGCCACCCAGCTCGTTGTACAAGACTGGTCGGACGGTTCAGACGCTATGGATACCAAAAAGACCGACTGCGAAGCCCTGTTCAACTGGTCGTCATCCCAGCAGACTCCTAACGATGGATTCAAGGCTAATGGTTCCTACCTGCCCAAGTGGTCGATGAACTTCACATCGCGCGGCGCATGGAACAGCCGCTACGGCACTAATGCAAAGGAAATGAATCCTTTTGCAATCAATTGGCTGAACTCCAACCTCGGCAAAGGCCCGCTCGGAATCATCTACTCCGACTACGTACTCCGCAACGAATACAGCGGTTCCGAACTTGTATACAAAATCATCGAGAACAACTTCACCGGCGGCTCGAACGCTCCCGTAGTCCGCTACGCCATCGACGAAACCCTCGACTGGAACTCGCCCACAGTGTATATCCGCAACGTGGAGACCGGTCTGTATCTGGCTAACGGATTATGGTGGGGAACCCACGCCGTAACCGATGACTGCGGTCTTCCCGTAAAACTCATCAAACAGAGCGATGGAACCATTAAAATCGTATCCCCACTTGACGGAAACAACGGCAAAGGTCTTGGAGACAACGATTATATCGACAATGGTTCTCCCGCTACAGTTCAAATGAATACTGTGGCAGGCACAAACTATGTAACTTTCACACTCAACGGAACATCCAAACGTCTTCGCGACCAGAACTGGCAGGATCCGAATTTTGGCGTACCATTTACAACCCATAACGCCTTCTTCAGCGACGAGGCCACACAGTTCGAAAACGAATACAACTGGGAAGTACTGACACTCAACGATATTCTCAACGAAGCAAGCAACGGGTCTACCTCCGGGAAAGAATACTTACTCTCAATGGCGATGCGCGAAGGTCACAATTATGTTCTTGACCACGCCAACATCGAAGGATATTGGAAAAACGCGTTGACTTCAACAAATGCTTATGCCCAGGTTTGGGGTGTACGTGGAGGTGGCTCAAACGACAACTGGTTTGTAGTTCGTCTCGCACATGAAAAAGACCAGACTGATGACTCTTTTGTCTACGACCGTACAATCGATAACCTGCCCAATGGTAATTACAGAGTGGAAGCGTACATCGCATCTTGCAAATACGATGCAGCTACACTCTCAGGTTTCAGCTTCGCAATTAATGGTGTCGAAATCAAAAACCAGATTAAATCAACCCCGTCGAGCGTTGATTTCGGAACAGAGGGAGGTGCTGCTTATTTCAAAGATAATGCAGCCAATCTGAAAGTTTCCGTCAACGTGAAGGTTACCGACGGTACCCTCAATCTCCACTGCGTGAAGCCTCACCTCGGCACTGCCGGCGCGCTCTTTATGGACAACTGGGAGATTATCTATACCGGTATCGACAAGACGCCGATTGAGCTAACTTTCCCGATGTACTACAACACGATGATGCTTCCCTTTGACGTTCCCGAAGCCGATATGCCTGAAAATCTGAAGGCGTTCCCCGCAGTTGGTCATGAAGTGAAAACCAAGCCGCTTCAGGAGAATCAGGGCAAGGACTATTCCTACCACGTGATCAACCTCGGCGAAAAGGTCGCTGACATCAAGGCCAACACCCCATATATCATCGTGAACGAGAACGGGAAGCAGCTCCAGAACGACGCACCCAATGCAGCCAAGAGCCGTGCCGCCGCTTCGGAGGATCCGACCGTATACACCTTCACCGGCTATCCCAACACCTCGGGTGAAAACGAATATACCCTCGGCATCCTCACCGGCGTACACGACGCCACCACGGTTGACGCGGGCCACTACGTACTAACCTCCCACCCGCTCTATCAGAACTTCGGCAAGAGCGAGGAGGCCGCCACAGTGGATGCGCACCGAGCATATGTGAACGCCACGGCCGCCGAGCACCCCATCATAGTGTTCAACGATCAGAACAACGTGCTCACCGGCGTTGAAGCCGTCGGAGCCGACGCCGACGCCGATGCTCCTGTAGAATATTTCAACCTGCAGGGCCAACCCGTGGCAAATCCCGCGGCCGGCATCTACATACGCCGTCAGGGCTCTCAAGTAGAAAAAGTGATAATGGACTAACCCCAACAAGCAATTGTTAGATTGTAAGGGCGACAGACGGCGTGAGCCGACTGTCGCCCTTATTCCTTTATGCGCTGTAGCACCACTTCAATTAAATCGTATGGCAGCTGCACCCCTCCCGCCGGCCGATAGCGAGGCGCCGGTGCAAAAAAAATCCGGCGTCACCTCTCGATGACAACGGATTAAAGCCAAAAGGCATGATCTGTGATACTAAGTGTGAGTTGTTTGTTCTTACAACTTCAAGTGTAGAGATTATCTTACTTACATTCATCCGAAAAGTTGTCAGAAAAAGGTTGCCTTCCGTATAGCCTCACGGCCGACAGAAAACTACCGTTTACGAATAAAATCAATAGCATAAGTCGGAACTACGATCTTATCGTGTATCGCACTAATTTACCAGCTATTTTCCTTTATTTAATCGTTTCGGCAACTTTTCAACCACAAAGGTAGCTACTTCGCTCTAATACGCAAAAACATTTGCTCTCGATTTTACCTTTTGGCTACATTTTTATGGTTAATCTTTGTTAATCAATCCGAAGAGAAGTCGGGATTCAGAGGATTTTTTGGGGATTTAGCGGGGTTTATCTCGGCTAATCCCGATTATTCCCGATTAATCGGGATGCAACCCGACGAGGCCGGAGCAGAGGGGACCTCCCGAAGCGAAGAGGTGGCAGCCCGAATCGGCAAGGCGACGGCCCGGCGTAGTTTTCTGAAGTTTTAGGCGGTTTTGCTTGGCTTCGCCGCCAAATAGTATTAAATTTGCATTCAGTAATTTCACGCAATCTAATCGCAAAAGATGAAATATCTCGTGACCGGAGGAGCCGGATTCATAGGCTCCAATTTCGTAAAATATCTTCTGAAAGTACACGGCCCGGAGGCCGAGATCCTGATTCTCGACTCGCTGACATATGCAGGCAACCTGCTTACCATCAAAGATGAGATAGAACTTCCCAATGTGGAGTTCGTAAAAGGCGACATCGGCGATGCCGAGCTTGTGGACCGCCTTATGAAGGAATTCGACCCCGATTTCGTGGTAAACTTCGCCGCCGAGAGCCATGTGGACCGCTCGATTACCAATCCTCGGCTTTTTCTCGAGACCAATATCCTGGGAACGCAGACCCTCCTGGAGGCTGCACGCAAGGCGTGGCTCGACGGCACCGACGAGCAGGGACGCCCGCACTACCGCCAGGGAAAGAAATTCCTTCAGATTTCCACCGACGAGGTATACGGCTCGCTGCCGCGTACGCCCGGCCAGCCCGCGCCGCTCCACCTCACCGAAGAGGTGGCATCAGTGGTAAAGGGACGTACCGACCTACAGACTTTCGGCGAAGGCTTCTTCACCGAAGCCACACCGCTGTCGCCGCGCTCGCCCTATTCGGCATCGAAGACCGCCGCCGACATGCTCACCCAGGCCTACCACGAAACCTACGGCCTCCCCATCAACATAACCCGCTGCAGCAACAACTACGGTCCCTATCAGTTCCCCGAGAAACTCATACCGCTTGTAATCAAGAACATTCTCGAAGGACGTCATCTCCCGGTGTATGGCCGCGGCGAAAACGTGCGCGACTGGCTCTATGTCGACGACCACTGCAAGGCTATCGACATCGTGCTTCGCGAGGGTCGCATCGGCGAAGTCTACAATATCGGCGGCTTCAACGAGCAGGAAAACCTCGCCATAGTGAAGAGCATTATCTCAATAGTGCGTCGCCTCATGGAGGAGAATCCCGAATACCGCAGGCAGCTCACCATCCCCGTGGAGCAAATCAATGAATCGCTCATCGCCTATGTGAAAGACCGCCCCGGCCACGATATGCGCTATGCAATAGACCCGGAGAAGATTGCAACCGAACTGGGCTGGTTCCCGGAGACGTCGTTCCCCGTAGGCATCGAGCAGACCGTGCGCTGGTATCTCGACAATCCCGAATGGAGCGACAGCGTAACCTCCGGTTCTTACCGCGACTACTACGCGCAGATGTACAAGGACCGCTGACCCATCAACCAGCTCTCCTCTGAAAAAAAGAAACGACAAACCTTCACACCAAAATGAAAGGCATAGTTCTCGCCGGAGGCGCCGGCACGCGCCTCAACCCCATTACCAGGGGGATTTCCAAACAGCTTATCCCCATCTACGACAAGCCGATGATCTACTACCCGGTTTCGGTGCTCATGCTGGCCGGGATACGTGAGATACTCATAATTTCCACGCCTCAGGACCTTCCGGCTTTCCGCCGCATGCTCGGTTCGGGCGAAGAGATTGGCGTAAACTTCCATTACGCCGAGCAGCCGCGTCCCGAAGGGCTCGCCCAGGCGTTCATCATCGGCCGCGACTTCATCGGCGACGACGACGTATGCCTGGTGCTGGGCGACAACATTTTCTACGGCCAGGGATTCTCGGGAATGCTGCGCGACGCCACCGCCATCGCATCCGAACGGCGTGAGGCAACCGTATTCGCCTATCCGGTGAAAGACCCGCAGCGCTACGGGGTGGTATCGATCGGCCCCGACGGACGCGCCACCAAAATCGAGGAGAAGCCCCAGAAGCCCGAAAGCGACAACGCCGTGGTCGGACTTTACTTCTATCCCAACGATGTGGTCGACATCGCTGCCGACGTGCGTCCCTCAGCCCGCGGCGAGCTGGAAATAACGTCGGTCAACAACGCCTATCTCGACCAGCGCCGTCTAAATGTAAAGCGCTTCGGCCGCGGATTCGCCTGGCTCGACACCGGCACAATCGACTCGCTCATGGAGGCGGCCAACTTTATTCAGGCAATCGAAAACCGCCAGGGCTTCAAGGTGGCTGTGCTCGAAGAGATTGCTTTCCGCATGGGCTGGATTGACTCCACGCGCCTGCTCGCCCTCGGCAAAGAGATGGCCAACAACGACTACGGCCAATACCTGATAAATCTCGCCAAAAACGGCATCTGAGTATCCTGCCGGCATCAGCCGTAAATACACTTCCGGATACGATTTTTTATAAAACAGCAAAAAAACGATGGAAAAGATGCCTTCACGACCCTGCCTGATCAGCCTCCCGCGCATTGCCGACCCGCGCGGCAGCCTCTCGGTGGTGCAGGGTGGAGAAGTGATTCCGTTCGAAATCAAGCGCGCGTACTGGATATACGACGTACCCGCCGGAGGCGAACGCGGAGGCCACGCACACCGCGCCATGAGCCAGCTGCTCGTGGCCGTGGCCGGCAGCTTCAACGTAAACCTATCCGACGGCCACAGCTGGCATACCTACACGCTCAACCGCCCCTTCACAGGGTTGCTCATACCGCCCGGAATATGGCGCACACTCGACAACTTTTCGTCGGGCGCCGTTTGCCTCTCGATTGTCTCGACTCCCTACGACACAGCCGACTATATCTACGATTACGACGAATTCCAGCGCCTTACGGCCGATACCGAGCCAAGGCTCTGACCCATATTTCCATCCGCTGCCAATGAATCCCGGAACACGTTACCCGTTTCTCGACCTCGCCACCGTCAACGCGCCGTATGCTGACGAAATCTCGGCGCGACTGGCCGATGTTGTGGTCCGCGGGCGCTATGTGGGCGGCCCGGAAGTGGATGAATTCGAGGCACGGCTGCGCCACGTCGCCGGAGCGGACTTCGCCATAGGCGTAAGCAACGGCCTGGACGCCCTGCGCCTGATTCTTCTCGGCTACATCATGCTTGGCCGTCTGCAGCCGGGCGACGAAGTGATAGTTCCTGCCAACACTTATATCGCCTCGGTTCTTGCCATAACCCACGCAGGCCTTGTGCCCGTGCTCGCCGAACCTGATGCACTGACCTCCAACCTCGACACGTCGCGGCTGGAAGAGCTGATCGGACCGCGCACGCGCGCCATAATGCCCGTGCATCTCTACGGACGCGTATGTTTCGACGATGCGCTCATGAGCGCCGCACGACGCCACAATCTGCTCGTAATCGAGGACAACGCCCAGGCCATCGGGGCAGTCTCGGCCAACGACGGACTGAACGGCACGCGAACCACCGGCTCCCTCGGCCACGCCGCCGCCTTCAGCTTCTATCCTACCAAAAACATCGGCGGCATGGGCGACGCCGGCGCCGTAACCACCTCCGACCCTGAACTGGCCGCTACAGTACGCGCGCTCGCCAACTACGGCGCCGACCGGCGTTACCACAACATCCACGCAGGCTTCAACTGTCGCCTCGATACGATGCAGGCGGCCGTGCTCAACGTGAAGCTGCCGCACACCGCCGAGGAAAACGCCATACGGCGCTCCATCGCCCGCATCTATTGCGAAGAAATCAGCCATTCCGATATTCGCCTGCCGCTGATGGCCGACGATTGCGTGTTCCACCAGTTCGTAATCCACACCGACCGACGCGACGAGCTTACGGCCTATCTCACCTCCAACGGCATAGGGTGGGACATGCACTACGCCACACCACCCCATCTCCAGCCATGTTACCGCGCCGAACGCTCCTGCGCGGACAATGCCGGAATTATCCGGACTCCGTCTGGCCCCCTGCGTCTTCCCAAAGGCGGACTTTCCATAACCGAGCACCTTGCAGACACTCTTCTAAGCCTTCCGATCTCCCGTTGCACCACACAAAAAGATGCCCGCGAAATCGCAGACATCATCAACAACTGGGCCTAAAAAAAAGCCTCAGGAACCTCAACAACCTTAAAGGCCACAGCTTTACCTTAGAGATCCTAAAGTTCTTAAAGACCTTAAAGACCTTAACGACTTTAGAGTCCTTAGAGTCCTTAGAGTCCTTAGAGCCCTTAAATTCCTTAGAGTCCTTAAAGAGACAAAAAAAGCCGGCGAGCCATCGGCTGCCAGCTTTAAAACTTCAAAATTCAGAATTATTCTTCAGAGAACGCGGCGTGCGCCAAGATAGCGCGAGGCGTAGTACGCAGCCGAAAGTCGGTCGATACGAATGCCACCGCCTACGGCAGCGTGGATGAAGGTAATTTCACCCGTAGCGGGATCATTGTCGATGGCAATAGCCACATGCCCCACGCGGCTGCTGCGCGAATTGCGGCCCTTGAAGAAAAGAAGGTCGCCGGCGCTCACTTCGTCGCGGGCGATTTTTGAACCCTGGCCATACTGTACGGCCGACGAGGGGGAAAGTTCGACTCCGAACTGGCCGAAAACGTAGCTTGTGAATCCCGAGCAATCGAACCCTTTGGGCGATTTTCCGCCGCGCACATAGCGTGTACCCATGAATTTGCGGGCGAATCCGAGCATATCGGACACCATCTGCGGGTCGGCTTCGCCGGCCGAAAGGATTCCGTCGTCGAGCAGCTCCATGCCGGCGGCAGGAACAATCTCGAAGGGATTGGTATGAGAAATCGAGGCATAATGCATCTCGGCTTCGTCGGCAGCCTGGCGGGCGCTTACGGCGCGCGATGCGTGGTGTGTGTGTTGCTTCTGCGCAGTGCGCTCGGCGCCTGCCGGAAAGGCAACCGCGAGGGCAAGAAGAGCTGAAGCTATGAGATTACGAATCATAAAGGTTAAAGAGGGGGGGCGCCTGCCGGCGCATACAAAAAAGTAATCGCCCGGACCGATGCCGTGTAACGACATTCTTGTCCGAACGATTGCAAAGTTAGCAAATTCAGCCCTTAAACGAAAATATAGCCGGGGTAAATATGCTGATTTTATGTTAATTTAAGTTATCCGCAATTATCAGTGCGCTTAGAAGAGCCACGCGGCGGTTACATTCCAGAAGCGATTCTTTGCGTCGACACCAATCGGCCCGTAAAGCGAAGAGTCGCCCGATGCGGAGTTGCTGAGGCCGAGGCCATAGGCAGCGCCAATCTCAAGCTTGTTGATTATTGTGAGGCCGAACCCGAAAGTCCAGGCGAAATCAAACTTGCGGTTATCCCAGGCGTTTTTCACATTCCGACTTGATACGAGGAAAGAAAAGTCGGGACCGGTAGCCACATAAGGCGTCACAAATTTGCCTACCACGGGCAGCCCCAGATTCCAGCGCAGGTTCACGGGAATCTCGATGTAGCTGCGGCTCACGGTCACGTCGTTGTGGCCGGCCTCCTTCAGGTCGTAGTCTGCTATGGCGCGGGCCGAGCGGCGCGTGAACATAAGCGAAGCGTCGACGCCAAAGCCCAGCGGGGTGGAGAACTTCATCATACCGCCAAGCGTATAGCCCGAACGGTTGTCGGCGGCAAATGCGCTTTCGTTGAATTTGAGTGAATTGATGGTCACGCCACCCTTCAGACCGAAGGTAACCGGAGTAGCCCCTTTCGCCGCCGGTGCAGACGCAAAGGCCGAGATGGCCACAAAAGCCACAGCAAAGCATTTCAAGAATTTTTTCATAGACTGTATCATTGTATTCGGTTAAGTTGCAACCACCGGAGGGGTGCGATGCAAAATTAGGAAAATTTGCCGAGAAATCGCAGAAAAGAGCTAACTTTGCGTAAATCCCACAAAATAATCAGACAAAACAATCCGACAAAACGACTCGATAAATATACCGGCATTTATGGACGCAGAAAAACATCTGGAACTCGAAGAAAAAGTGGTGGCGATGCTCAAGACAGTGTTCGACCCGGAAATACCGGTCGACATCTACAGTCTCGGCCTGGTTTACCGCATCGACCTCAGCGACGACGGCAACCTTACCGTCGACATGACCATGACGGCTCCCTCCTGCCCCATGGCCGACTTTATCCTTGAGGATACGCGCCAGAAACTGGAGTCGATAGAAGGGATCGGAACCGTGACCATCAACCTCGTTTTCGAGCCCGAATGGAACAAGGACATGATGAGCGAGGAGGCCAAACTCGAACTCGGGATGCTCTGAACCGACCCCGACACCAAGCCACAGCCCATGGGAAAGACCTATTTCATATCCGACCTCCATCTGGGAGCCGGCTACATATCCGACGGCAGGGCTCACCAGCAGCGCGTGGTGCGCTTCCTCGACAGCATCGCCGACGACGCCGACGAGCTGATAATGCTCGGCGACGTGCTCGACTACTGGTATGAATACCGCACGGTGGTTCCGCGCGGATTCACGCGATTTTTCGGCGCACTGGCCCGTCTGGCCGACCGCGGAGTGAAAATAACATGGTTCCTAGGCAACCACGACATATGGCTTTTCGACTACCTGCGCGACGAAATCGGCATGCGCGTGGTCGACGGCAGCGAAGTGCGCGAAATCTACGGCCGTAAATTCTATATGGCCCACGGCGATGGCGTAGGGCGGCTGCCGGCATCGTTCCGCATGATGCGTTCTATATTCCGCAACCGATTTTGCCAGAAGCTTTATGCGGCCATCCATCCGCGGTGGACAATTCCATTCGCACATGCATGGAGCACCCATTCACGCAACTATGAGGCATATGAGGCCACGGAGGGAGTCGACAGTTCCGACCCCCTTGTGGATTTCTGCCGCGAGTATCTGCGCGACGTCGATTCGACGGTCGACTATTTCGTGTTCGGACACCGCCATGTACTGGCCGACTTCCCGCTGAATCCCCGGGGATGCCGCATGGTTATTCTCGGCGACTGGATACGACATTTCTCCTACGGCGTATTCGACGGGCAATCGTTCGCACTTAGAATTTTTAGCGATTAAATGCCTTTTTGCTGAAAAATTATTTTTCACGGATACGCACACCAAGCAAACCGCATACAGACTTTCGCAGTCGAATCTTTCTATTTATCAAGACATTAAATCCGGCATGATATAGAGCGAACAAAAACATAGCTAAAAAAGTATGCCGTAAAACATATTAAAAAATTTTGTAGCTAAGATAAAAAGGGTGAACTTTGCGTCACAAACCTAAAACAATCTTTTTTACCTTAGAAATTGTACCTATTGGAAACCAATAAAGGGGCGCTTAGTGATAAGCGCCCCTTTATTTTCATACATCCCCTCCGGGGTGGCATGCGGAGCGCGCCGACGGAGCAAGTCTAAATTAATGTGAAAATGGGGCACAGAGGTTGAATTTGACGAAAATAATGCTAAATTTGTGGCTAAGTACCTGGTCGAAATCTTGAACAGCTACTTACATCAACAACTTCCATACACTCACACTTACATTTAAGCTTATGGCAAAAATTCATGGAGCCGTCACCATTGAAAAAGAGCGCTGCAAAGGATGCGACCTCTGCGTGGTGGCCTGCCCGTGCGACGTTCTCGCCCTTCAGCCCAAGGAAGTGAACGACCGCGGCTATCACTTCGCCTATCCCCTCAACGAGGAAGCGTGTATAGGATGCGCCGCATGCGCTCTTGTATGCCCCGACGCCTGCATCGAGGTATACAAGGTAGTGGTGAAATAACCGGCCACCGGCATCTGCAATCAAAAATCAAAAGAAACAGAACACACCCAAGCAAACCATCGCAAAAAGGATGAAAGAAGAAATAAAACTGATGAAGGGCAATGAAGCCATAGCCCACGCCGCCATCCGCTACGGCGCCGACGGCTATTTCGGTTACCCCATCACCCCCCAGAGCGAAGTTCTTGAAACGCTTGAGGCACTCATGCCGTGGGAAACAACGGGCATGACCGTACTCCAGGCCGAGAGCGAAGTCTCCTCGATCAACATGGTATACGGCGGCGCCGCAACGGGTAAAGCCGTGATGACCTCCTCGTCGTCGCCCGGCGTGAGCCTCATGCAGGAGGGAATCTCCTATCTTGCCGCCTCGGAGCTGCCCGCACTGATAGTCAACGTGATGCGCGGGGGCCCCGGTCTCGGCACCATCCATCCGTCGCAGTCCGACTACTTCCAGGCCACCAAAGGAGGCGGCCACGGCGACTACCACCTGATTGTGCTCGCCCCGTCGACGGTCCAGGAAATGGCCGACTTCGTGGGCCTCGGCTTCGATCTTGCATTCAAATACCGCACACCCTCCATGATACTTGCCGACGGCATTGTGGGCCAGATGATGGAAAAAGTAGTGCTGCCTCCGCAGCGTCCGCGACGCACGGCCGTGGAAATCGAACGCCAGTGTCCCTGGGCCGTCACGGGCCGTAAGGGCGGCCGCGCGCGCAATGTCGTCACCTCGCTCGAACTCGATTCCGCCATTATGGAGAAAAACAACGAGCGCTTCCAGCGCACCTACCGTGAAATCGAGAAAAACGAAGTGCGCTACGAAGCCCGCTACACCGACGATGCCGACTACCTCATCGTAGCATTCGGCTCCATAGCCCGCATCTGCCTCAAGGCCATCGAGGAAGCCCGCAAGGAGGGAATCAAGATAGGCCTGATACGGCCCATCACGCTCTGGCCATTCCCCTACGAAGCCATCCGCGAAGCCGCCAAAGGCGTAAAAGGAATCCTATGCGTGGAAATCAACGCAGGCCAGATGATTGAGGACGTCCGCCTGGCCGTAAGCGACTCCGTGCCGGTGCGCCACTTCGGCCGCATGGGCGGAATCGTCCCCAACCCCCAGGAGGTGCTCGACGCGCTCCATAAAGATTTCATCAACCCAGCTAAAGCCTGAACCGAGCCATGACACGTGAAGAAATAATAGCCAACGGCACCAAAGTATATGCGCGGCCGAAACTTCTGAACCGCAACGTGATGCACTATTGTCCGGGCTGCAGCCACGGCGTAGTCCACAAACTCGTGGCCGAAATAATCGAAGAGCTCGGCCTTGAGGAAAAAGCCATAGGCATAGCCCCGGTGGGGTGCGCCGTATTCGCCTACAACTACATCGACTGCGACTGGGTAGAGGCCGCCCACGGGCGCGCTCCCGCCCTGGCTACAGCCGTGAGCCGCCTGCATCCTGAAAACGTGGTGTTCACCTACCAGGGCGACGGCGACCTCGCCGCCATCGGCACCGCCGAGACCATCCACGCCTGCACACGCGGCGAAAACATTGTGATAATCCTCATAAACAACGGCATCTACGGCATGACCGGCGGACAGATGTCGCCCACCACCCTCGAGGGCGCCAAGACTGCCACCACCCCCTATGGCCGCCGCCACGACCTCAACGGCTTCCCCCTCAAGGTAGCCGATGTGGTCAGCCTGCTCGACGGCACATGCTACGTGACCCGTCAGGCCGTCCACACCCCTGCCGCCGTGCGCAAGGCGAAGGCAGCTCTCAAGAAAGCCTTCCTCAACGCCCAGGCCAAGAAAGGCACCTCGTTTGTCGAGATTGTCAGCACCTGCTCGTCGGGCTGGAAGATGACCCCCGAGAAAGCCAACCAGTGGATGGCCGAGAACATGTTCGCCCACTACCCGCTGGGCGACGTGAAGGACTCCACCAAAGCAGAAGCAACCGACGCCAAATAAAACCGCGTCTGCATTTCCAACCATTCAAACCTACTCAGAAATGACCGACGAAATAATTATAGCCGGATTCGGCGGACAAGGCGTGCTCTCCATGGGTAAAATCCTGGCATACGCAGCCCTCGAGAACGACCTGGAAGTCACATGGATGCCCTCCTACGGTCCCGAACAGCGCGGCGGCACAGCCAACGTGACCGTGATTCTCAGCAACGAACCCATCTCGTCGCCGGTGCTCGACCGCTACGATACAGCAGTGATCCTCAACCAGCAGAGCCTCGACAAGTTCGAGAGCAAAGTGAAACCCGGAGGCGTACTCATCTACGACCCCTACGGAATCCACCATGCCCCCACGCGCACCGACATCACCGTGGTGCCGGTCAACGCAATGGACGCCACCATCGAAATGGGTCAGGCCAAGAGCTACAACATGATTCTGCTCGGCGCGCTGCTCAAGATGCGTCCCGACGTACCGGTTGAAGCGGTGGTACGCGGCCTGAAAAAAGCCCTTCCGGAGCGCCACCACAAACTGATACCCGTCAACGAAGCCGCCATCCGCAAAGGCATGGAGCTCGTCAAGCAATAACCCCCACCGCACAACATAACCATAGACGGCGTTTCAGATCGCAAAGATTCTGAAACGCCGCCTTTTATTCAGGTAACTATATACGGCCACCAAATTGTAGGGATGCACCAGGGTGCATCCCTACAAGCTTATGACAAGCGATTTGAACCATATCAACCACCAAAATTTATCTTTATCTTATTATATGAACTGGTTGATTTACACATTGCGGCAGAAATTACGGGATTTTTTTGTATAAATGCCGTTAATAGAGCCTTAAATGGCTGACAGGACTGAATATCAATAGGAAATATTAGTAATCAATCAGCGAAGCAGTCAGTTTCGACAATTCCCGACAACTGAAAAACCGGCTGTTTCGTGCTAAACATTTCCTAAAAATTGTCCGAAAAATGGCATTATTAAACGCGGTCGTTTTGACCTCTAAAACCATCAAGGGCGGCAGAAACAAGGTCAGAATTTCAGTTGCCCACAACGGAGAAACCCGTTACATCGTCACTGACATTATCCTTGACTCTAACAAGGAGTTCAAAAATGGCATGGTGGTTAAACGTGCGGATGCTGCCTTGCTCAACACCAAGATACGCAACTTACTCCAGCGCTATCAGTCGGCTCTCGATGAGCTGGAGTATATCAATGGCCTTACGTGCCCGGAGTTGGTATATCAACTTCGCAACGCCGGGAGTTACAAGCACCGAACACTCAAATCTATCTATGAGGAATACATGGCCCATGCTCATATCAAACCGGGCACAGTCAAATGCTACCAGTGTATCTGGAGCAACATTGTGCGGTGTATCGGTGATAAGGTTCTGGCCGAGCATATCACACATGGCACTATCCTCGGACTTGATAAAGCACTCCGGGACCGCAAGCTGAAGCCTACAACCGTTCGTACAAATCTTGTCTTCCTCATGGTTCTACTGAACTACGCCAAGAGATGCGGCTATGTTCAGTACCGTGTAGATCCGTTCTTCGGTTATGACTTACCGAAAATGGAGGTGCGCCAGTCGTGGCTATCGGTAGATGAGGTAAGGAAAATCCGGGACTTGGACTGCGCAAAACCGAACATCGCCAAATGTCGGGATCTCTTCATGTTGTCGTATTACCTCGGTGGTATCAACATGACAGATCTGCTTGACATCAATTTCAACGAACAGACCGATGTTATCCACTATATCCGTAAGAAGACAGAACACCGCCCAAAGATGAACAAATATGTAGAGTTTGCCATTCCTGATGAGGCAAAGGCAATCATCAAACGCTATAAGGGTGCAGACGGTCATATCTCCGTCTCCTCGCATCAGCGTAAGACTAACTGCCATTACTTTTTTGATGTGAATATGCCGAAACTCGCAGAGGCTACCGGCATAAAGCAACTCATCTACTACTCGGCACGAAAATCATTCTCCCAACACGCATTTGACATGGGAATCAGCACGAGTATCATTGACTTTATCCTCGGCCACAGAGTTGACAAAGGCGGCACATCTCTCTATGCTTATATCACGGTAACGCCTGATATGGCCACAAATGCAGTGAGGCAAGTATTGGATAATCTGAAATAAAGTGCTAACTTTGCACTATCAATAAGTTCTCACCATTTGGTGGCTTATTGGTTTGACTTGGGAGAGGGGGTGGTTCCCCTCTCCATTTTTTAATCTCACTCTCCAATTATGTTCACAGCACCGACACCTGACACAAGTTTTGACAAATATGATGAAATGAGGTTGCACATGGAGCAGCTTCTATCATCGTCGATAACCGAATTTGACATACCAATGAGAATTGCAATTCCGCTGGACGGTGTCGGTGTTCGACGACTGAAGGACTTGGTACGCCTCCGCCGTGAGGACATTCTAAAGGTTAACAGACTTGGAGAGAAAGCGGCTGATGAGGTTGAACAGATACTTGAACGTTTCGGACTATCTCTCGGCATGAACATATAAAAAGGGCTGCCTCACGACAGCCCGTAAGTGGAACGCCAACACATCATCACATACATCATCAGAGGCGTTCCGAAGTTAGAATACAATCATCTTCCGTATTTATTCACTGCACCGCGAAATAAAATAGCCACGTTTCACAACGTGGCTATTTTCGTAATCAAAAATGTCAGTTACAACCGTATTATCTTGCGTAACACCATGAGGAATGGCTTACGAAAGATAAAACCTATGCTCACGATTACCGCGCCCACAAGATACCAGAACGCGGCGAGTTTGATTTGTTCCATCAGAGTCAGTTCTCTCTCCACTTCGACAGGGTAAGGTTCTGGGACCGGCACCTCTCTGATTTTTACAGCATCTTTGTTGCTTTTCTCGGTGGTATGTGGTGTAAACGCGGTTCCTTTCAGTTGTCCGGGCTTGTTTTTGATGGAATGATGTAAAACTCCATTCTCAAACCAGGCGTCAGAAAACGCCAGATCGGTTTCAACATGGCTGCTGTCATTCTGCGTTACATTGGTCTCGGACTGCTGAGGCAGGTCCAACGCTACATCGACAGGCTCATAGGTAGTTTCAACGGTCGTTTCTACTCTAACACTGTCGGCATTGTTGAGGGCCACCGGAGGCGCAGGAGCCTGAACCTGCTTTTGTGTTCTGCAACTTACAAAAGCCAGAGCTGTAATCATCGTAATTAAGAATACTGTCTTTTTCATCTCTTCATGGATTGGATAAATTTCTCTACGCCGTTGACATGGAGATTTACTATGGCATTATGGCCTTCCGGCGAAAGCAAAAAATCGACATCGGCTTTGTTGTCCTGGAACATTGACTCTGTTAGAACCGCCGGACACTGTGTGTGGACTAAAATATAGAACCGGGCCTCGTAGTCGGGATCGCCGTCAGAATAATCAGTGCGGATTGGCTTCTGTCTGCTGTCGTAGTCGCCTTGTGCCTTGCGGATGGGGAAATCCTCTATGTAATCGGCTAACGCGGTCTGTGCGGCCTCATAGAGATTCGTAGCAAGGATGTCTGCCTTTGTCTGTCCCGGCGATGTATAAGCACACCAGCCGCCGGCACTTTTCCACTTCCCATCGGCACCGGCCGCGTTACAGTGTACCGATACAAGCAGCACATTGGATTTGCCGACCTGCTGACATACGGCGTTGACGCGCCGACAACGCTCCTTGAGGCTTATGTCTTTGTCTTCCGGTACAAGAATGCGAGCATCATAACCCATCGCACGGCGCCGGGCCACAATGTCTCTTACGAGTTCACGAGCCTTTTTATACTCCCGTAGGCTCATATCGGGGGAACACTTGCCAAGAGTGTCTATGCCGTGTCCGGCGTCATAAAGTTCTACCATTATTCTTTGGGTTTAGATCTGATAAATCAATATCGAAATGTCTTGAGGTCTTGTCAACGAGTATCTTCTGTGCTATTTTCGCCCATTTTGCATCGTTGCAGCTGGATTCGTTTTCAAGGATAGACCAAAGTTGCCAGAAGCATATCGCGCCGGCGGCCACTTTGGTAAGGTCTATGGGCCAGCCATCGGTTATGTGCTGCTGAATCAAGAACGCCATGATGATAAGAGCATATGCTTTCAGTAGCGTCTCAATGACTTTCCCGAAATTATGGCTCTTAAATTTCTTGCCGTCTTTACTTACTTTTTTCGGATGGGCCTTTCGCGCTCTTTTAGAGAGAGCCCATGCCGTGTAACAGTCGGCGAGAATCATGATTGTGCAGATGAAAAGATAGGGATAAGTCGGCTCTATTATAGCGAGAATGGCTCCTACGGCCGTAAATATCCAGCGGAGAATTTCAGATAAATTGTTCATGGTTCTATGTGATGTTTAATGATTGAACATTGAGAACAGAGATCCGAGAGCCGCGCCGACAACAGAACCGACCAAATCCGCAGATATATCGCTCCAATCCCATTTGTTGCCAGGGGCGCATTTATCCCCGTATTCTTTGCCTACACCTATCGCGCCGCCTGCAATTATGCCTGCGACAAAGGACTGGCCGTATGAGGCTCCAAAAACCGCCTCGATTGATGATGCAGAAAAAGCGACTGCAAGGCAGACGCCAAAATGTTTGATGTGGTCCGGTTGAATCTTCATACTCTTATTTTTTGCCAAAAGTAAGGCAAATAGAGTCTCAGACTACCAAACCTTAAAATTTCAGTTTTCTAAAATGGGTTAATCTACACTATTATAGGAGATTGCAAAAACAGCGAAATTATTTATCCGGCTCTCCCTGCCACTTTGGGCGAATAAATTTGGCCGCGTACTTGCGGTTCTTGAGCCGATTGCGTACAACATAGGTCTTGTCGTATTCCCGACGCAACACGCACTTATGAAATTCCTCCTCAAAATAGAGATATTTTCCCCATGTCGGCAAAATATACTTCTCGCATATCTTCCGGCGCACCTTATAGGAGTTATAATGACACATCAAGCCAAGATAGGAGTTGATTGAGGCACGCAGTTTTTCAAGCATGGCAATTCGCTTAGCGTGTGTTGTTCCTTGGTTGTTGAATGTCATCATGGCCGAAATGAAATGTCCGCGTGTACGGTTGGCAATATAGATACGACCAGGACTTGTAGAGCGTGGCGTTGGAGATGTCTTGAACGCGCCCAACAGAAACTGTGAGAACTTTCTCACATTGATGTTCCCTGTAAAAGCTCTGTTCGCCCATTTTTGCATCTCCTTGATGCGGTTAAGGGGGGGTGTAATTCTTACAGGGCGGTTTAATGACGGCTCCCACCATCTTTGTCCCTTTTGTGTAATGCTGGAGATAGATTTTATCCGGGTGTAGTGTTACATGGAGCTGTTCGGCCAGATTGGAAAACCCAGGCTCGGATGACCCCTGGGGCCAGGTTGATTTGACCCCTGAAGC